>CEPZ01088015.1_pt1 | contig 183483 bp, 166 predicted proteins | sample 530461 | NCBI WGS metagenome assembly CEPZ01 (sample SAMEA2620106, study PRJEB7988) | marine metagenome | isolation source: saline water (ENVO:00002010), including
TTTGAAAGCAGTGTGAAACTCGTGAACTGCATCTATCTTTTCTTTCATTGTTATGATTCTAATTACTACACCCTTCGACAAGCTCAGGGTGACATGATTTTACGTAAATGATTTTAAAATTTTGGCTGGCATTGCTTTTAATACCCAAGCAATTAATCGCCAACGTTTGGTGATATAAGCCACCCTCTTTTTCTTTTTAATGGCTGCATAAATTTGTCGAGTTGCTTTATCCAAAGGAGCCATCCAAAACAATTGATCTCCCAAAGCCATTGGTGTATCTACAAATCCGGGTCGGATGTCCGTTACAAAAACCTTTTTGGATTTGATACTTTTTGTTTTGATATAGAGACCTTCGAGGTAAGATTTCTGATAAGCTTTGGATGCAAAATACACCGGAGCCGCTCTACTTCCTCGTAAAGACGCGATGGATGTAATCCCAACCAAATGACCAAATTGTTGTTCTTTGAACAGGTTGTAAGTCAGCGTATACAATTTGGTAACTCCTAAGACATTCGTCAAAACACTTTGCTCCTCTTTGTCCCATTTCAATTTCGGATTAATAAATCCTACTCCAGATGACTGCACTACCAAATCAATAGTGATGAATTCTTCAACAATCTCTTCAAAAACTTTTTCAACTTCCTCAACTTTTTGAATATCGTTTTGCTTCACCAAAATTTGATCTGGAAACTCCTCGGCTAACTCTTCTAGTTTTTCCAATCTTCGACCTGTGATAGCCACCTTGTAGCCATCTTTAACAAGAAGTTTGGTTAGTTCTTTACCAATACCGGAAGTTGCTCCAAAAACAACAGCATGTTTCATTTTATTTGTATTTTTATGAGCGAAAAATCTGTGTTTTTCGTTGGCAGAAGATAGCCATTTCGAACTTCATTTGATTTTAAATACAAAACATTTTATCAAGAAGTTTTACTCATGTTTTTAAGCGCATTTTTTACCCCAGGTCGTATTGTTTTTATGATATTCTTTATCATTGCTTTTGTGAGCTTGATGATTTGGAGTTATCGAAAAGATAGTGACAATCACAACCGCTATTATAAAAATGCAGGGAAGAAAGTATTTCTTTATGGCGGACTTATATTGATCGTCTTTGTGATTGTTCGCCTCTTAGCCGGACATTAATCATCAATTAAGGTCGATAAATCTTTCTCGGATAATCCGAACTTCTCACCTTTTCTTTTTGTAATTCTGCCAAGGCGTCCTTCGCAATCCATTGTGCTGCTTTAGAGTCCAACTTAAGTATTTCGTTCGCTTCGGCAATAGCCATTTTTCGAAGATCTACATTGCGTTTCCCAATCCCTCTTAAAGCCCAGTTCACCGCTTTCTTAACAAACTTACGGTCATCAGTTGCCGCTTTTCGTATGATGGGAAAGAATTGCATGAACAATTCGTTTCCAGAGGTTTTGTCTGCCATGCAATAGGCTGCCATGGTGGCAAAGGCTGCTCGCTTTTGAAACTCAAGTTCTCTTTCTGACCAATCTAAGATTTTCGCCAAAGCAAATTCGCTTTTGGCGAACAGCCCCATACAGAAACTATCGCAGATTTCCCAATTTTCAAAGGTCACCACCCACTTCTCCATCAAGTCTTCGGTAACACTTTTGGGATTAAAAATTTTACTACAAAGTAATCGTGCTTCGTAAATTCCAGAATCAAAAAGAGCCAAGGCCAATTGATTGTTTATTCCAATTTCTTTGGCAATGATTTTGAGATCTTTGTGATAAACACCCAAGAAGTTTTCAGCCTCAATACCGAATTGCGCTTTTCGTTTGGCTACTTTCTCTGCATCTTGAAGTTCGTATAACTGTTCTAAAACTTCTTCTAGGGTCATTTGAATTTTGATTGATTGATTCATAAAAATAAAAAAAACCGACTTTTCAGTCGGTTTTAATTCTTATGTCTGGTCTTCCTATTTCAGAAAACTATAATTTTTCGAGTAAAACAACATTTGTTCTTCAAAGGAATTTGGTTGTGAAATTACAATGTCTGTGATACTTCCGTCCTCTCCCAATACAGGTTCCATAACTGGATTTACAAATCCACTATACGGGGCAGAAGTAAACTTCGCGTTACGATCTAGCACTTCTTTATGCAAGGCTTGATCTACCTTCACACCATAACCTTCTACCAAGGCCTTCGCAGCTTCAAAATCACCCTCAGATTTGATGCGTTGTGTTTCTCTCAACAAACGACCAAAAATCTCTCTTAACTTATCATAATCGTTGATGTTGTAATAGGTTTTTCCGTCTTTCACCACCTTTTCAATTACATTGTCTTTCATTCCTTGTTCAAAAGACCAGGCCGATACCCATTGGCGATTTACCATATGATCTTCTTCAATGTCATCACCAAGATTAATTCGAATCAATTGGGTCATCAACCCGTTTCTGATATAACCATCATAGGCAGCCATACCCATTTCTCTCCAATTATCGGTAAGTCCGAGTTCCTGTAGTTTTGGATCCATGAGGTAATACAATCCAACCAAATCAGCACGGCCTTCTTCCATGGTGGAAGCATAGTTTTTTAACGTCTCCTTTGGTTGTCCAACACCAGGATTGATAACACCTGAAGCGTGACCCACAACCTCGTGCAAGGCGGTATGCAATTTATCGGCAAGTTGACCGTATTTTTCTTCCAATTCAATCTCTTTCTCGTCGTGTGCATACTCTTTCAATCGACCTGTTCCGCCTGCATTGTTATAAGCATTGATGATGTTACCCAAGGAAACCGACTTAGAACCATGTTCCTGGCGAATCCAATTGTTATTTGGAAGATTTACACCAATTGGCGTACTCGGAGAGGCGTCTCCAGCTTCACCCGCCACGTTGATGGTCTTGTAAGAAACACCGACAACATTTTTCTTTTTATGACTTTCCATCAATGGAGCATTGTCTTCAAACCATTGGGCATTATCAGATAGTACTTTCATCTTACGAGACATGTCGAAGTCTTTTATTTCAACAATGGTTTCGTAAGACCCTCTGTATCCTTTTGGATCGTTATAGACTTCGATAAATCCATTGATCCAGTCGATGTTTCCTTCGGTAGAAGTTACCCAAGCAATGCAATATTGATCCCATGTATCAAGACTTCCCGTTTTGTAATATTCAATCAACAGTCCAAGAGCCTCTTCTTGCTTGGCATTTTCTGCCACACCTTTTGCTTTTTCCAACCACATAATGATCTGATCGATGGCTTCACCATACATACCACCAGATTTCCAAACTTTCTCCACCAATTTGCCATTTTCTTTTACCAACTTGGAATTTAAGCCTGCTTCAATAGGACGATCTTTTGGACCTTTGTAGGCAGTTGCATAAAAATCGGTTACATCTTTATCGGTGATATCTGGTCCGTAAAAATTAATTGCCGAACTCAACACATTATCCACTCCAGCCTTTTTATTCACCTTCTTGGCATCGGCATCATTGAATAAGACGGCTACGATTTCTCCATCCAACAGGGTATTGGAGTCTTTCAATAAGCCTTCAAAATATTCTTTTGAGAAATCAGGCTTGATCTTGTCATTGGAATAATGGTGATGGATTCCGTTTGAAAACCAAACTCGTTTTAGATAGGTTTTAAATGCCTTGAAATCATCTGATTCTCGATCACCTTTATAATTCTGATTGATGCTTTCTAGCGCCATTCTGATTTTTAAGTTGTGGCGATAGTTTTGATCCCACATGATGTCTCGACCTGCCAAACCAGCTTGCGTTAGGTAATACACCAATTTTTTCTCTTTCAAGGTCAATTCTTCAAATCCGGGAATTTGATAGCGAAGCACTTTCACATCGGCAAATTGCTCAACAAAATAGCTAAACTCCTTTTCCGTATTCTCTTTTTTACCAGTATCTGATCCACAAGAAATCAGTAGTGAAGCCACTAAAAAGCTTCCCAATAGCTGCTTAATTCTCATAATGTTATAGTTAAAGTTTGGTAGGCAAAGTACTACTTTCCGCTCTGTATTTTTCTGACTTTTATCAGTCTTTTCCATGCTTTTTGATGGAATAGAATGTACATCACAAAACAGCCTACATCCAATAAAAAATAAAAAAGGCTAATTCCACTAGGCGGATTGTTACTTGGCAGAAATTCGAAGACACCGAAAGCCGTTGAAGGCCATTCCCAGCACCCAAAAGCAGTTCCTCCGATTTCCAGTAAGGCCACTACGATGTACATGGTAAAGAAGTACAAACGGTCTTTTGGTCGAAACCAAAGAAGGAAAAAGACAAAGAATGTCATTAGGAATCCGAAAACATCGGAAAAGAAACACACATACACTACGGCAAAACCAATGATGATCAAAGCAAACAATTCCTCAATCTCTTTGTGATATTTTCGAGCCAGTGAGTCTTTGCTAAAGATAAAAACACGACCATACAAGGCTGCATGCCCTAAAGGAACATACCAAGGCACATTTTCCAACCGATACGTATACATACCCAAATAAATGGAAAATAAATACTCTCCAGCCAAGCCCAAAAACACGGCATACAGCATCAATTTTCGGGTTCTTGGAAAAGCTCTTTTGTACATCCAAAAGAAACTTAGTAATGCTAGAATATTAATGGGAAGTTGAGAATTTACGTAGTTCTCGGTAAAATAGGTTCCGTCGAAAAAAAGAATAAAGATGAACCCAATAAAGATTCCGACCTTTCTTAAAAAGATTTTAGAGAGTTTGATTAAATCAGTTTTCGGAACAGATACAATGCCTATCATTTGGGGTATTTAAAGCAGCTTGTTGTGTGATCATTTACCATGCCCGTTGCTTGCATGAATGCATACATAATCGTTGATCCTACAAATTTAAAACCTCTTTTCTTTAAGTCCTTAGAAATTTGATCAGAAATTGCTGTGGTGGCCGGAACATCTTCTCTTGACTCGAACTTGTTGATAATGGGTTTGCCATCTACATAAGACCAAATAAATTTGGAAAATGATCCGAACTCCTTTTGAATTTCTATAAACAACTGAGCATTGGTGGTAGCACTTCGAACTTTTAATTTGTTTCGAACAATTCCTTCATTTTGAAGCAATTCTTGAAACTTGTCTTCTTTATAATTCGCAATTTTCTGATAATCAAAATGATCGAAAGCCTTCCGGAAATTCTCACGCTTATTCAATATGGTGATCCAACTCAATCCCGCTTGAAACGATTCTAAAAATAAAAACTCATACAAGGTCTGATCATCATAAACAGGTTCACCCCATTCGTTGTCATGATAATCTTCATAGAGTTTGCTCCCCGTCGCCCAAAAACATCGATGTTTCATCAATTGGTTGTTATGGGTTTGATTGCCGTTTGTCTGGTATTGACATATTCAAAGGTTCCATCACCAAAAAAACCTGCTTCCTCCAACATAATTCGAATGTCTTTGTTCCATTCTTTTACATTCACCGTGGTGTTCAATTCAATGGCATAAGCCGTATTTTTCATTAAGGGATAATCTCCATTAAATGGAACGCCACCTTGTGAATCCCACATACCAATTGTTGTACCGGCACTATGACCGTAGGTACCTAAAGGATGCGTATAGATGGATGGTCGCAATCCTTCCTCTTTTCCTTGTTTTAAAGATGCCAATAGAATCTCATTACCGGTGCGTCCAGATTTCATATTAGTAGTCAAAATATCTTGTACTCGGTTCCCTTCTTTGAAAGCATCTTTCAAAAACTGCGGAACATCTGATTCGTCATCTTTCAGTAAATATCCGTGTTGTTGGCAATCGGTATTCAATCCCAAGTAAGTAATTCCGAAATCGCAATGAATCAAATCGCCCTTTTGAATCACATCAACAGGTTTTCCTTTTGAGAAGGATTCCACCTCCGACTTTAAAACTGCCTTGGCTCTTTGCACATCGATGGTGGGATGAAACCAGGTTTCCAAACCTAGTTCGGTGACTTTATCTCGCATGAACCAAACCACATCATCGGTAGTGGTTTCTCCGGGCGTAATCACAGCATCCGAAAAGGCCTCATCAATGATATCATGGGTAATTTTCACCAAATCTCTAAAGTATTTCATCTCTTTTTCCGTTCTGGTTTCGATCCAGGCAATTCCAAGTTTTTCAGCCGAAACAAACTTGTCCGAAATACTTTTGGGCATGTTTGCCTTCAGTTCGTCATAATCTGTTTTTACGAGACCATCCGCAATATTAAAATGCGTGGAAATGTTCAATCCTATTTTCCTTGGATTACGTTCAGTAATTATTTTTTCTAAGGCTTTCCATTGATTGGGCTCTTTCTCTTTATTCCATGCTGATTTGATACTTTTACCAATATCATAACGCGCAACTGCCAAACGTTCTAAAGTGTTCTTTTCTTTGTCTCTGTAAAACACAATAATGGTTCGTCTTCGTGCATTCAACCAAGTAGCTGGTAGCATGGTTTTCAAAATTGGATCTTCATTGTATTCTCTGGATATCAAAAGCCACATATCCAAATCCGCATCATCCATAAGCTTTGGTAGCAAATTCTGGAATCGATCTTCCAACAGTTCGTCCTCAACAATTGCCCTTTCCTTTTCTGATAAAATTGGGATTGTTTGAAATTCCGCAGGAGACTCTTCTTTACAGCTAATAAATGATAAAAAAAGAATGAATAGTAGGGTGTAACGCATGACGGTTTGGCTTTTTTAATTGCTGAAAATTACTGTTAAAAGCGTTAAAAACCAATCCTATTTATAAATAATTTCGCAACTTTATAGAGCTAGTTGATTACAGATGAAATATTTAAAATACCTTTTTGCTCTAAGTTGCTTGGGACTATTTCTATGGGCATGTGCCTCAAATCCTGTTAAAAAGAATACGGAAAAGGAAGAACCTGTAGTAATTGCCAATGATAGTTTGGAATATGAAATCATTATTATCGACGTCGGATTCAACTATTATTTAAATGCGGTGGCACAACCTCCAGGTTACTATTCTCAGAAGTATTTGGAAAATCAAAACCGAATCATGGTGGCCAATTGGAACTACCGTGTTGGGAATCCGCAGCAATACAATCCCAATTTATATTGGAACACCATTGAGTACTTTCCAAATATTGATTACGGGTATGAAGTGAATTACAAACTCTTCAATTACTTCATTTTTGCCCAAAATAAGTATAAAATAAATCTAAGAGGAAATCGACCGAATCGAATTAACTGACCTTCTTGAACTTTAGGAAGCTGTAGTCGTGCGGATTCTTTTCGTCCTTCTCAAAATCCTGTCTTGAGATTAATTCCCAATCAAGCTTATCAAACTCAGGGAAAAACACATCCGCCTCAAACTCCTCTTGCACTAAAGTGATGTCGAGCTCATCAACCAAGTTTTCTTCAATGGCCTGTTGGTAAATTTGGGCACCTCCAATAATGAATGACTTTTCCTGATCAGAAACTATATCAATGGCTTCTTTTAGACTTGTAACTACTTCACAGCCATCTTTAGTATAAGATGGATTTCGTGTAACAATTACATTAGTTCTATTAGGTAGGGGTTTGCCAATGGATTCAAAGGTTTTGCGTCCCATTATGATTGGAAAACCAGTCGTAGTTTTTTTGAATCTTTTTAAGTCGGATGGCAAGTGCCAAATCAAATCATTGTTTTTTCCGAGGGCATTATTCAATCCAATTGCAGCAATGATGGTGACCATACAGTTGATTTTTGAGCAAAAATAATTCAAATGAAATTCAGATTTGACGTTTTGAGTCAATTTTTACGAAAACCCCTTAAAATACGACAACGTTTTCGGTTGAAAACCAACAATTTCTTGACAGAAAAAAGTCATTAAAATTTTAGAATATTCTTAAAAAATAGGGGTAATAATTTTTAATAAATAGACAATCATTTATAGTTTTTAAGAAACTCATAAATCTTTTAAAATAGTTTGGTTTTTATTTTGTGTGTTCTCGTGCTTCTATACATTTACCATAGATTTTTTAATGAAAAAAAGTTATGGCAATTAAAAAGCAATTTTTGAAAAGTAAACCTGTTTGCAAAGTAACATTTACTGTTGCAGCAGAAGAAGCTAAAAGCGTAGAAGTTGTTGGTTCTTTCAACGAATGGAATGCTGAAGCGACTCCTTTAAAGAAGTTAAAAAACGGAACTTTTAAAGGAACTGTTGATTTAGACACTAACAACTCTTATGAGTTTAGATACATTATTGACGGCACTTATGTAAACGAAGATCAAGCGGATAGCTATGCATGGAATGACTATGCAGGAGCAGAAAATGCAGTATTAAACGTTTAGTAAGTTTTTTGAGTAAAAAGAAAAAGGACTCCAATCGGAGTCCTTTTTTATTATACAGCAACCGCTCCTTTAATATGTGGATGCGGATTGTAATTCAACAGTTCAAAGTCTTCAAAAGTGAAGTCCTCGATGTTGGTTATTGAAGGATTGATTTTCATTGTTGGCAATGGACGAATGTCTCTAGACAATTGTAATTCTAATTGCTCATAGTGGTTTGAATAAATATGAGCATCACCAAAGGTATGTACAAAGTCTCCGGCCTCATAGCCGCAAACTTGCGCTACCATCATGGTCAATAGAGCATAAGAAGCAATATTAAAAGGAACTCCTAAAAATACATCAGCACTTCTCTGATATAATTGACAAGACAGCTTGTTATTAGCCACATAAAATTGGAAAAAAGCATGGCACGGAGGCAAGGCAGCTTTTCCTGCCGCTACATTGTCTGCAAATGACTGAGAAGTATCAGGTAATACTGACGGATTCCAAGCCGAAACCAACATTCTTCTTGAATTTGGATTCTGCTTTAAATGTTCAATCACAATCTGTAATTGGTCAATTTCCTCGCTATTCCAGTTTCTCCATTGGTGGCCATAAACTGGACCTAAATCACCATTCTCGTCTGCCCACTCATTCCAAATACGAACGCCATTTTCTTGCAAATATTTGATATTAGTATCACCTTTAATGAACCAAAGCAATTCATAAATGATAGATTTTAAATGCAGTTTTTTGGTGGTTACCATTGGGAAGCCCTCAGACAAATCGAAACGCATCTGATACCCAAAAACACTTTTGGTTCCCGTACCAGTTCTATCTCCTTTTTCATTTCCGTGCTCCAAAATGTGTTTTACCAAGTCGTGATATTGCTGCATCTTCCCTTAAATTTTAGTGTGGTTAAAAATAAAAAAAGTGGGTAATACATTTTCTTCCAACCCATCCAAGAAGACAAGAAGTTATCAACTTTTTTTGATAAGTAAAGGGATTTATGAATTACGATTTGGGAATTATGATTTAAGACTCAACACTTGAAACTTATGAGTTGAGTCCACTTCGATATTTCGAAAAGCTAACTAAATATTACCCGATAATCATACCAGCAATGGTTGCCGACATCAAGGAAGCAATGGTACCGCCAATAAGGGCTTTCATTCCAAATTCGGACAATGTCTTGCGTTGCCCTGGAGCCAAAGATCCAATTCCGCCTATCTGAATTCCGATGGACGCAAAATTCGCGAAACCACAGAGCATGTAAGTCGCCATGATCACCGACTTGTTGTAATTCAAATGGATGGCATTTCCAATAGTTTTCAATTCCGCTAGCTGGATGTATCCCACAAACTCAGAGGCTGCAAGTTTGATTCCGAGTAATTGACCCATCAAGGCCATGTCTTCGCTCGCAACACCGATACACCACATCAAGGGAGCAAAAATATATCCTAGAATGAACTCCAAAGAGAATCCTTGGTAAACCGTGTTATTCGCAATAATGGTATCCAAAGAAGTGAATGTCCATCCGAAGTATTCGATACCGTTAAATCCGCCTACAAATCCTAAAATTCCATTGATCATCGCGATGATTGCTACGAATACCAAGAGCATTCCACCAACATTTACGGCTAAGCGTAATCCCTCTGTAGTTCCGTTGGCAATAGCATCTAATAAGTTGGTTCCGATTCTTTCTTGAGAAACTCGAACATCCGTATTTACCTCCTCTGTTTGAGGATATAGTATTTTAGAAATTACAATAGCCCCTGGTGCCGCCATTACCGAAGCTGCTAGCAAGTGCTTGGCAAATACCAGCTCTAACTCTTTATCACCACCACCTAAAAATCCGATGTAAGCCGCTAATACAGCTCCTGCTACAGTAGCCATACCTCCAATCATAACTAGGAGAATCTCAGAGCGATTCATTTTTTCCAAGTAGGCTTTGATCAATAAAGGTGCTTCTGTTTGACCTAAGAAAATATTCCCAGCTACAGACAAGCTTTCCATACCCGAAATTCCTAAGAAACGCGTTAAGATTTTCGCCAAAACTTTTACCACCCACTGAATGATCCCGAGGTAGAATAACAAGGAAGTTAAAGCCGAGAAAAAGATGATTGTAGGCAATACTTGAAAGGCAAAAATGTATCCGAAAGTATTCATATCGGCAACCAATCCTTCAAACAAGAATTTACTACCTGCTTTTGTGTATTCTAAAATTTCAATAAAGATTCCACCCACGAATTCGAAGATGGCTTTGACGAAGTTGATTTTAAGAACTCCAATAGCAATCAGCAATTGCAGGGCCAGACCGATTCCCACTTTCTTCCATTGAATCGCCAAGCGGTTCGCACTAAAAAAGAATGCAATCACAATTAAGACAAACATCCCTAATACTCCTCTCCACAGGCTTTGCATGGAAAAGCCTTCACTTGGTATGATTTGAGCATCGGTTTCTTGTACCAAGGGTTTGTCTTCTGAAACCATAATTGGAGCTTCCGAAGTAAACTTGAAAAAAACATCTCCCTCGGAAATGGTCAAGTTTGAATCTGATAATTCTACAATATTGTAATAGCGAACGGTATCTTTAGGTTGTTGATAATTGAAAATCAACAAATTGTTCTGATGGATGTAAGACCCTTTGGCTTCTAAATTTTTCGCTTTTAGGTTGTATTCAAAATTACCATTTGATAAGGTAAAGGTATCCAAGGAGTCAATGTCAAAAAGCGACTCTTGCGCCGTATTTTCTATCGCAGAAAAATTCCAGGATTTCTCAAGGTCTTGGCCAAATGCAACTAATGAAATGAATGCAATACAGATGGTAAAAAGGCTTCTTTTCATGGCTTATCGTCGGTCAATTTCATCTCTAATTTTGGCAGCCATTTCATAGTCTTCATCTATCACCGCCTTTTCCAATTCTTTTTGCAACTGAGCCATGGTAAGGCCCGATAAGCGATCTTCCTCAGTATCTGTAGGACTGAGTTCTACCAATGCCTCGTCGCCTTCCTCTGAACTTAATGGTTCCAAAGCCATCTCCTCTTCTACCTTGAGATAAACTCCCGCTTTATCAAGAATATTCTCATAAGTAAAAATAGGTGCGTCAAATCTAACAGCTAGGGCAATCGCATCAGATGTACGCGCATCAATGGTTTGTTCTTCACCTTCGCGAATGCAAATCAAACTTGAAAAAAACACGCCGTCTACCAATTTATGAATGACCACTTCTTTTACAAAAATGGAAAAGGTATCTGCAAAAGATTTGAACAAGTCGTGAGTTAATGGTCTGGGAGGACGAATTTCTTTTTCTAAAGCAATAGCAATGGATTGGGCCTCAAAGGCACCAATAATGATGGGAAGGGTCCTTTGACCGCCACTCTCGCTCAATACCAAAGCATAGGCGCCAGTTTGGGTCTGGCTGTAGGAAATTCCCTTTATATTCAGTTGAATTAAACTCATGAAATCAAAAGACTTTTTAGCTAAAAAGTAACAGTGGCACAATTTAATAAATTAAATTTCAAACCACCATGAAAATAAAAAAACCTACCAAATAATTGATAGGTTTTTTCCTTTTTGATTTATCAGACTATGCTTGTTTAAAAGCTTTAAGTTTATCAATTAATTTAGGTACTACTTCAAAAGCATCTCCTACAATTCCGTAGTCGGCCGCCTTAAAGAATGGCGCTTCTGGATCGGTATTGATCACCACTTTAACTTTGGAAGCGTTCACACCAGCAAGATGTTGAATCGCTCCAGAAATTCCGATAGCAATGTATAAGTTGGTCGCCACTGGCTTTCCAGTTTGTCCAACGTGCTCACTGTGAGGTCTCCATCCTAAATCAGATACTGGTTTTGAACAGGCGGTCGCTGCACCAAGTACATCGGCCAACTCTTCTACCATTCCCCAATTTTCAGGTCCTTTTAATCCTCTACCAGCAGAAACCACTACATCAGCATCGGCAATAGTTACCTGACCAGTTGCGCGTTCTACTTTTTCAGTAGTAACGCCCAATCCACCTTCTATTGAATAATCAAAATTCTCTGTGGAACCATCCACTGGATTCTCAACCATTCCGAATGAATTCTTAGCCAATCCAATCACCTTGTTTTCGGTTTTGATTTCAGTATTTGAAAAAGCTTTGTTTGAAAAAGCCTTTCTCTTTACTACGAAAGGTGTGGTAGAAATTAAATCAGACACCACGTTTGATGCATAAGCAGCATTCATTTCAACAGCCACTAAAGGTGCTAGATACAAACCGTCAGCACCAGAGTCGATCACAACCACATTGGCACCTTGATTGTTTGCCACTGCAGCAATAGCAGAAGCGTATCCTTTGGCATTGAATTCAGAGAAATCTCCACAAACCACGTTTACTACTTTGCTTGCACCATAAGTGTACAACTCAGCACTATCATTATTGTTTACGGTAACTACCGTCATTTCACTTCCCAACTGTTCAGCAATCTTATTTCCATAAGAAACTAGTTCAAAAGCACTCTTTTTTATTTTTCCATCTGACGAATCAGCAAAAACTAATACAGACATATTCTATTTTTTTGAAATAAGATTAATTAAATTACTTTGGCCTCTGTGTGCAACAAATTGATGAGTTCATCAATATTTTCTGCATCAACCAACTTCACATCTCCTTTCGGAGCAGGCTTCTCATACGAATTGATGGCTGCAGTTTCACCAGCATCAACAGGTTCTACAACCTGAAGTGGTTTTTTTCTTGCCATCATAATTCCTCTCATATTCGGGATGCGAAGATCCTTCTCTTCTACAATTCCTTTTTGACCTCCTACTACCATTGGTAAGGTGGAATTCAAATATTCGTTACCACCATCGATCTCGCGAACCAATTTCACATCTTGCCCGTCTACTTCAATTTCGGTACAAGCATTCACAAAGTTGAAATCGACAAGGGAAGCCAACATTCCTGGCACCATTTGACCGTTGTAATCAGCAGATTCCTTTCCTGCCAAAACCAAATCATATCCACCGTCTTTTACAACTTCAGCCAATTGTCTTGCTACTGTCAATCCGTCTACGGGTTCTGCATTCACTCGAATGGCATTGTCTGCTCCAATCGCCAAAGCCTTTCTCAAGGTAGGCTCTGTATTGGCCAAGCCAACATTTACAACAGTAACCGACGCCCCTTGTTTTTCTTTAAACCACATGGCGCGCGTTAAACAAAACTCGTCATATGGATTGATTACAAACTGTACTCCGTTGGTATCAAACTTTGTATCATTTTCTACAAAATTGATTTTGGAAGTAGTGTCTGGCACATGACTTATACATACTAAAATCTTCATTTACATTCATTTTTTGGTTGGAGCAAAATTAAGTCTTTTTTTTAAAAAATACTATGCATGCATAATATTTTTTTGCTTTTATGTGCATAGTCGAAATCGATTGCGCAATTCTATGAAAGAATTTGGCTTATTCTAAATTTTTGAGCAAAAAAAATGACAAATATTTCCTTATTTTTGCTCCGATCATAAATCTATTTTGAATGAAGACTGTACAATTTAGAGAAGCCATTGCAGAGGCCATGAGCGAAGAGATGCGAAGAGACGAGAGCATCTATTTAATGGGTGAAGAAGTTGCTGAATATAATGGTGCCTACAAAGCGAGTAAAGGAATGTTGGACGAATTCGGTCCGAAACGTGTTATCGATACGCCAATTGCCGAATTAGGTTTTGCAGGTGTTGCCATTGGTTCTGCCATGAACGGAAACCGCCCTATTGTAGAATACATGACCTTCAATTTCTCTTTGGTAGGTATTGATCAAATCATCAACAACGCGGCAAAAATCCGACAAATGTCTGGCGGTCAGTTCAACTGCCCTATTGTATTTAGAGGGCCAACTGCTTCTGCTGGTCAATTGGGTGCAACACACTCACAAGCTTTTGAAAATTGGTTTGCGAATACTCCGGGATTGAAAGTAATTGTTCCTTCAAATCCGTATGACGCCAAAGGTCTTTTAAAAGCAGCCATTAGAGATGATGATCCAGTAATCTTTATGGAATCTGAACAGATGTATGGTGATAAGATGGAGATTCCTGAAGGAGAATACGTGTTACCCATTGGTGTTGCTGATATCAAAAGAGAAGGAACTGATGTGACTGTTGTATCTTTTGGTAAAATCATCAAAGAAGCATACAAGGCAGCCGAAGAGTTAGCCAAAGAAAATATTTCGATTGAAATTATTGATTTGAGAACAGTAAGACCGATGGATCATGCCGCAATCATCGAATCAGTAAAGAAAACAAACCGATTGGTAGTTCTTGAAGAGGCTTGGCCATTTGGAAGTGTTGCCTCAGAAATCACTTTTAGAATCCAAAATGAAGCCTTCGATTATTTGGATGCTCCAATCAAACGCATTACGACCGCAGACACACCTGCACCCTATTCTCCAGTATTGTTAGAGAAATGGATACCGAATCATACGGATGTCGTCAAAGCAGTGAAAGAAGTATTATACGTATAAAGACAAGGAGAAACATCAAAAGTGTTTCTCTTTTTTTGTGCATTTAGTTCAGCCCAAACTACAGGTTTTTCCTTCATTCAAACCCAATCTTCCAAAAGAATAAAAATTAGGTTTAAAAATATGTTTCTTGAAGCTAAAAAATAGAGACCAAACAACCTATTTAAAAATGGTTTAATCCCCAGAAAAAGAACAATTTAACTCTTATTTTACCCTTAGTTCATCAAGTATCAAAAGTTGAGCCTTCATTAATTAAAGATTACTTTTTTTATCCCCCTAGTTTTTAGTACTTTTAGCCCCGCGAAAATTAAATTAACTAAATTATATTATGGACTTTATAGTAAATTTTTTACCTGCATTTGGTGTCCTAGCACTTTTATTTGTGTTTGTAAAGAGCGCATGGGTGGGTAAACAAGACCAAGGTGATGACAAGATGAAGAACATCGCCAAAAACATCGCAGACGGTGCCATGTCTTTCTTAAAGGCTGAGTACAAAATCTTATCAGTTTTTGTAGTAGCTGTGGCAATCTTATTGTATTTCAAAGGAAATGCTGAAGAAGGATCTAACGGAGTGGTAGCAATATCATTCATCGTTGGTGCAATCTGTTCTGCTTTAGCTGGTTTCATCGGAATGAAAGTAGCTACCAAAGCAAATGTTAGAACTACAAATGCTGCTAGAACTTCATTAGGAAAAGCTTTAGAAGTTGCTTTTGCCGGGGGTGCTGTAATGGGGCTCGGAGTTGTAGGTTTAGGTGTTTTAGGATTGAGTGGTCTTTTCATGATTTACAGTGAAATGGGCTGGGGAATCAATGAAGTATTAAACGTATTATCTGGTTTCTCTCTTGGAGCTTCTTCAATTGCGTTATTTGCGCGTGTTGGAGGTGGTATCTACACCAAAGCTGCAGACGTTGGAGCTGACTTAGTAGGTAAGGTTGAAGCTGGTATTCCAGAAGATCACCCATTAAACCCTGCAACTATTGCGGATAACGTTGGTGATAACGTTGGTGACGTTGCTGGTATGGGAGCTGACTTATTCGAATCTTATGTAGGTTCTATTATTGGTACGATGGTATTGGGTGCTGCTTTTGCAACTGTACCCGCATTTGCTGAATCTTTCAATGGATTGGGTGCTGTATACTTACCAATGGTATTAGCTGCTATCGGAATTATCATGTCTATCATCGGTACTTTCTTTGTAAAGGTAAAAGATGGTGGTAACCCACAAACTGCATTGAATATCGGTGAATTTGGTTCTGCTGGTTTAATGTTGGTTGCATCCTATTTCATCATTGACATGATGTTACCTGCATCATGGACTTTTGACGGAACAACCTTCTCATCAATCGGAGTTTTCTGGGCTGTATTAGCTGGTTTAGTTGCTGGTTTAGCCGTTGGAAAAATTACTGAATATTACACAGGAACGGGTACAAAACCTGTGACTTCTATTGTTAAGCAATCAGAAACTGGTAGTGCTACCAATATTATTGCTGGCTTAGGGGTTGGAATGATGTCTACAGCAATTCCAATCATCTTGATTGCTGCTGCAATTTTAGTTTCTCACTACTTTGCTGGATTATATGGTATCGCCATTGCTGCGGTAGGTATGTTAGCGAACACTGGTATCCAATTAGCTGTTGATGCTTACGGACCAATTTCTGATAACGCTGGTGGTATTGCTGAGATGGCTGAATTACCAAGTGAAGTAAGAGAGCGAACTGATAAATTAGATGCTGTTGGTAATACAACTGCTGCAATTGGTAAAGGATTTGCTATTGCTTCTGCTGCTTTAACAGCGTTGGCTTTGTTTGCTGCCTTTATGCAAACTGCAAACGTAACTGCAATTGACGTATCAAGACCAGACATCATGGCTGGATTGTTAATAGGTGGTATGTTACCATTTGTTTTCTCTGCACTTTCTATGAACGCAGTAGGTAGAGCGGCTATGGCAATGATCGAGGAAGTACGTCGTCAGTTTAGAGACATTCCTGCTTTGAAAGCTGCCTTAGAAGTAATGAGAGCTGTTGATTCGGATATGAGCAAAGCGACCAAAGAACAGAGAGCTACTTTTGATGCTGCTGACGGTGTTGCTGAATATGACAAGTGTGTTGAGATTTCTACTCAGGCTTCTATCAAAGAAATGGTATTACCAGGTTTATTAGCGATCATCGTACCAGTGGCAATTGGTTTCATCGGTGGTGCTGAAATGCTAGGTGGTTTATTAGCTGGTGTAACTACTTGTGGTGTATTGATGGCAATCTTCCAATCAAACGCTGGTGGTGCATGGGATAATGCTAAAAAAATGATTGAAAGTGAAGGTAGAAAAGGTACAGATGCTCACAAGGCTGCTGTAGTTGGAGATACTGTTGGTGATCCATTCAAGGATACTTCCGGACCTTCATTAAACATCTTATTAAAGTTAATGTCTGTTGTTGCTTTGGTAATCGCTCCAAGTATTGCTTTGTCTTCTAGCTCAGTTGTGGCAAAAGAAGAAATCAAGAAAGAAGTTCGTGTTGAAGTTAAAGGCGACAACGATCAAATGGCGATGGCTACCATTACAACAACTAAAGTTGTTGATGGTAAAGAAGTTACTGAAACCAAAACCATCGAAGGTACTTTAGAAGAAATCGAAAAGAAAGCAAAAGAAGCTGGCGACATGGTTGAAGTAAAAATCAAGAAGGTAGCTAAAGATGCGAAAGAAATGAAAAAAGAAGTGGAAGTTATTGTTGAGAAAAAGAAGCAGTAACCTACTTTCTAATTAGATATCAAAAAAGCCTTGAGAAATTCTCAGGGCTTTTTTTTAATAACTTCTTTTCTTGACCAGCTCAGGTGTTTTTCGCTCTACATAAGGTTTGAACAATTTGGTGAAAAAGGAGAATATTTTCCTGCGATATGCCAATCGTAAGGATCGCTTGCTAAACTTCAATAGCTTTCCAAACTCATTATCAAGTCTTAATTTGTAATCTTTTAAAAAGGATTCACTAAAGTCGTTTTGATCTAGACATTCTTTGACTTTGTTCGCACAAATGATTCCGGACATCATCCCAGTACCAACACCCTCTTTGTAAAATGCATTGGCTAGTCCGGCCGCATCGCCTACTAGTAAGAAACAATTTCCTGAAACTTTCTGGTTGAAGAAATGATATGGTATTCCCCATCCTCGCCAATTCCCTTCTCTTTTTGAATTGACAAATCGATCCTTGACCTTTGGATGCCTTGCTAGAATTGTCTCCAACTCTTCTTTTAAATTAATATTGTGCTTCTGAATATCTGAAGCATTTCCTCCCAAACTCACATTGACCATTCCGTCTGAAAGAGGAAAGACATAAAAGAACAAAGGCATCTTTTGATAATGTACTCGAATCTCGGCCTCCAAATCTTCTGAAAGTATGTCAGCCCCAGAATAATAGGCATTGATAAAGGTTGACATCTGGTCTTTCGGAATTTTGTTCTTGGCAAGTTTCCTCGAAACTACCGATTGTATCCCATCTGCACCCACCACGAGCTTGGATTGGATTGACTGTCCGCTTTTTAATGTGATTGCAACACCATTCTCTGTATGTATAATTTTCTTCACCTCATCACCAAAAATGGTATTGGCGTATTTCTTATTTAGATTCTCGACCAAGAAATTATCAAAGTCGATTCGCTTCGCATAGGAAATGATGGAATCACGATCCTCAGTTTCCTTGAAGTTGATGTAGTGATCATTATTGATATGCAACTTGATGGACTTGCTATGTAGAATTTTCGGATGTTCTAGAAAAGCTTGAAACAAATCTTCATCCAAGGTTTTTAATGCTTTGTAGGCATAAAGAATGAGTCCGTCACCACAGGTTTTGTCTCTGGGAAAAACGGCTTTATCGATGATGGTATGCGGAATCTTAAGTTGCGACAAACGGATTGAGGTAGCGGCACCTGCAGGACCTGCTCCTACAATACAAACATCAGTCAATAACGGTTCTTGGTTCTCGAAACTCATTTTGTCTTCAACAATGAAAAACGAATATAGTCATCTGTGAATTTCTGACTTAATTTATTGACGGATTTTTCATCCAGTTGCAAGATTCTTGGATAACCTCCAGTCGTTTGGCAATCACGTTGTAGGATGATCATCTTACCTGACGGAGTCAATTGTACCGTACCTGGCAATACTCCGGACGATAAAATTTGCGGCAGGTTATTCGGAATCGTCTCTTCCAAGACAACTCCGATTCGATTGCCGTTTTTTGACAATCGAAAGGATTGTGTTAGCAGTCGTTTTTGAGTCGAGTTTAACAGGTGGAATTCTGGTCCAGGAAAACAGGTTAGTGTCTCCTCTTTTGCAGATATGCTCTCCTCAAAAGTGTACGATTGATTTTCTTTTTTTCCTATTTCGTTACCTATGTTCAAAATAGTTCCTTTCTGTAATTTACTCTGTGGAGTAACCTGCTTAAATTGACTCCTACTTCCTTGAATCTTTTCAGTTTCGATTCCTCCATAAACCGATACATAGGTGTAAACTCCGCGAAGTCGCTTCCCAAAACCCAACACTTGATTTTCTACCACCGAAACTGTTTGGTTCATGGGGATGGAATTACCGTCCAAATTAGGGCTAAAATCGGCCCCTGTGATACAGATAGTGGTTGGTTTCAAGAAAAGCAACTTTCCACTCCCAAGGGTAATTTCTATGCTCGCTGCTCCTTTTAGGTTCCCAAGAATTTGATTGCTCTTCTTGTAAGACTCCATGTCCATTGCTCCTCCTTTTGATAAACCAAATCGAGACAACCCCGATCTACCCGCGTCTTGAACCGATACATGAATGCCTGGATGAATTACCTTAATCATGAGGAAAGGGTTTTGATTCAACACTTCCCGAATGCACTTCGAATTCCGATTTTGAAATCGGAACGAATTTCACGTAATCTCCCGATTTCACCTTACAAGGTGGATCTTGATTTGGATCAAATAGAATCACTGGACTTTGCCCAATGACATTCCAACCTCCAATTGATTCAAAGGGATACAAACCCGTTTGACTACCTCCAATCGCTACCGAACCTTTGCTTACCATTTTAGGATTGCCCCTTCTCGGATGATGAAGTTCCTTCGGCAATCCGCCTAAGTACATAAATCCCGGTTGGAACCCAATGAAATAAACTAAATATTTCGGTTCGGTGTGCATTTCAATAATGCGTTCCGATGAAATTCCTTTGGCCTCAGAAAGCTCATAGAGATCAGTATTATGTGATTCGTAATAGACGGGGATTTCCCAAATCTTCCGATCTGAAAAACTAATTGGACTTCTCGACTTATAGAAATTCTGTAGTTTGACAACATGCTCTTGAAAGCTTTGAATGGGTGATGAAAAAATCAGCGTAAGGGAATGGTATCCAACAATCACATCTTCCAAATCCATCCCATCCAAATGATTTTGGAATGCCAGCATATCTAAAAGAATTTCTTCTTTTACTTCGGCAGGCCATTCGACAAGAATTGCTTTGCTTCCAAAAGGTTTGAATTGTAGCTTATAATTTTTCAATTTGAAATTGTTGATTGAGCACTTGTAAAATTTCGATGGCTTTGGAATTGTCTCCATGAACACAAAAGGTGTCTGAGTCAATGGGTATCAATTGTCCGTTTAAGGTTCGTAATGTTCCTTGATGCAAACGTTCAACATGAGCTACAACCTCTTCTGGATGATGTAAGACTGCCTTGGGTTCTTGCCTACTTACCAACGAATAATCTTCGTTATAATTTCGATCGCAAAATACCTCATAACTAATCTGCATATTTCGTTTTTGCGCCAGCGCTGCTACTTTGGACTTTGGCGGAACAAATACTATTGCATTCCGTACCGATTGACGCACTGCTTCCAATACTATTTCTGCGGTTCTTTCATCTTTTGCTGCAAGGTTGTACAGAGCTCCATGAGCCTTTACATGGTAAATCTCTGCCTTCTTTTTTTTGGCAACGGCTGCGACCAATTCGATTTGATCTACCAAACTTTTTAATAGCAAATCATCTTCCAACTCAAGCACTTTTCTTCCGAAATTCTCTCGATCTGGAAATGAAGGATGCGCTCCAATCTGAACGCCATGTTGTAAAGCTAAGTCAATAGTTGATTCAATAATTTCAGCCGAACCAGCATGTGCACCACAAGCAATATTGCAGGCCGAAATATAGGGCATTAAAAGATGCTCATTATTGAGGCCTTCGCCCATATCGCAATTCAAATGAATTTGTCTCATATCAATTGTAAAACACTCGCGATTCCTTTAGCTCCTAAAAAGAAAGCAAAACCAACGATTAAGATTCCTATTAAATTCTGAAATTTCGAATTTGTATGTTCTTTTAAAAGCGACTTCCGATTCACCATCCATAGTAACAGACAGGCAAGAATGGGTAATAAGAGTCCATTGGCCACTTGTGCAAACTTTATAATCTCTATGGGCTTGAATCCGACCGTAGAAAACAAAACACCAAGTAATAGAACCACAATCCAAATCGCCTTAAATCTTTTAGTTTTAATGTCATCCTTCCAACCCAAACATCCTTTAACCACATAAGCAGCGGCTAACGGTGCCGTAATGGCCGATGTAATTCCGGCCGCAAACAATCCGATGGATAGTAAATATTTTGCAAGACTACCATAGAGTGGGCGCAAACTTTCCGCAAGATCTACCGCATTTAAAATCTCTGCGGATTGATTGGCTGCAGCAGAAATAATTATTCCCATCGAAACAACACCACCAATAATAATGGCAACCATAGTATCGGTTTTGGCGATGGATAAATCCTCTTTATTCGTCCACTTTTCCTTAGCGAGAGAAGAATGAAGAAATAAATTATAGGGCACCACTGTTGTACCTACTAAGGCCACAATGGTGAGTATGCTTTCCGAATTAAATGTTGGTATCAAAAGACCTTTCATGATTCCTGCTAAATCAGGTTTGGTAAGAATTGCGGTTAGCAAAAAGGAAACACTCATGAGTAAGACCAATCCGATAAAAAAACGTTCTAAGAACTTGTAGTTACCAATGCTCAAAATCACAAATCCTATCAAACCAATTAGCAAACTATAACCATTAATTTTAAAATCACCCATAGTCATTTGAAAATCCCCAAATAAGGTCTCAAGACCTAGAATTCCGCCACTAATATTCCCAGCTTCATACGCCGCATTCCCAACAAGGATGGCCATCAATACCAATCCGATGAGTGCGTAATTATAGATTGGATTTTTAATCTCCGATCTTAGCACCTGGGCTACATCCATTTGAGCAACTACCCCAATCCTCACCACCATCGATTGAAGGATAATCGTAATTAGGATGGACACCAACATGGCCCATAAAAGCGAATAGCCAAAATTTACCCCAGCCAAGGTACAGACAGTAACCGTTCCTGGTCCGATAAATGCTGCCGCCACGATGGGACCAGGACCTATATTTTTAATCCATTTTCTCAAAATCCATTCAATTAAATCAAAAAAAAACACCCATAAAGGGTGTTATAAATGTAGCTTATTATTTTTAATAGGCATATCGTTGTGGACCACCTCTTCGAATCTCTTCGTTGGCAAACTCCTCAAACTTTTTAAAGTTTTCTCTAAATGCATTTGAAAGTTTAAAGGCGGTGTCATAGTAGGCTTTGTCGTTGTTCCAAGTGGCTCTCGGACTTAACAATTCAGTTGGAACACCCGGACAAGTTCTAGGCTGCGCCACACCGAACACCGAATGAATATGATAATCTTCATAGGTGTAGTCTCCTAATTTTCCTTCCAATACCGCGGTAATCATGGCTCGGGTATACTTTAACGGCATACGTCTACCGATACCATAAGATCCACCAGTCCAACCCGTATTCACCAGCCATACATTCACTCCTGCTTCCTGCATTTTCTTACTCAACATTTCAGCATATTTCGTTGGATGCAAAGGCATGAACGGAGCACCGAAACAAGCAGAAAAACTTGGTAATGGCTCATCTACTCCAGCTTCGGTTCCAGCTACTTTTGCTGTATAGCCAGAAATAAAGTGGTAAGCCGCTTGTGAAGGCGTTAATTTTGAGATAGGAGGTAATACTCCAAAGGCATCAGCCGTAAGGAAGAATATATTCTTTGGATTCTTACCAATAGATTTCTCGACAATATTATCAATATGATACAATGGGTAGCTTACCCTCGTATTCTGAGTAATGGTAGTATCTTCAAAATCGACATTTCCTTGATCATCTAGGATGACATTTTCAAGAATTGCTCCCTTTTTAATCGCATCATAAATCTGCGGTTCTTTTTCTTTTGAAAGGTTGATCACCTTTGCGTAACAACCACCTTCAAAATTAAAAATGGTGTTTTCGGCAGTCCAACCATGTTCATCGTCACCAATTAACGCTCTGTTTGGATCGGTTGATAACGTTGTTTTTCCTGTTCCCGAGAGTCCGAAGAAAATAGCTGTATCACCATCCTTACCTACGTTGGCAGAACAGTGCATTGGCAAGGTATTTTTATACACAGGAAGGATAAAGTTTAATGCAGAGAAAATTCCTTTTTTGATTTCCCCAGTATATCCAGTACCTCCTACCAAAGCAACTTTTCTTGTAAAGTTTAAGATGGCAAAATTATGCTGACGCGTTCCATCGACTTCAGGATCTGCCATAAAACCAGGTGCATTCACTACCGTCCATTCAGGATCAAAACCTTCCAATTCCTCACTAGTTGGTCTAATGAACATGTTATGTACAAACATGTTGCTCCAAGGATATTCATTCACAGCACGAACACTCATCTTGTAGTTTTCGTCTGAACAGATAAAACTATCGCGAACATATACCTCTTTATTGGAGAGGTAATCGACAACTTTGTCATACAACGCATCAAATTTATCAGCATCAAAAGCTACATTGATGTCACTCCACCAAACTTTGTCTCTGGTGATGTCATCTTTCACAATGAAACGATCCTTTGGTGATCGTCCAGTAAATTCTCCTGTTTTTACATTAATCGCTCCAAGGCTGGTTTCCTCACCTTGATTTTTTGCCAAAGTTGCGTCGTGTAATTCATCTGAAGTAAGCTGATAACGAACCGTAGCATTTTTGATTCCTAGTTGTTCTAACGAAATCGATTTCGTATTGGGGTTTGCAACTGCCATAAAAAATTAAAATTTATTTATGCACGCAAAATTACACAATATTTTGAGAGAAGTGAGTTTTCTTGAATTAAATTCTATTTAATCCGTCTTTTTGAGCGATTTATTGAAGAATATGTAAATCATATACCCCCAACCTAACATAAAAAGTAGTCCGCCAAGAGGTGTTACCCACCAAATGGATTTCACATCAATGGAAGTTAGGTGAATGGCATAAATAGAACCCGAAAATAAAAAGATAGCTGATAAAAATATGTAGCTCAATGTTTTAGACTGTTTTTCAGTGAAAAAAGAACTTGCAAAAACAATGAAAATAACGATCACATGCATCAATTGGTAAAAAACGCCCGTCTTAAAACTTTCCAATTGTTCGGCATTTAAAACCTCTTTCAAAGCATGAGCCCCAAAGGCGCCCAATACAATTGACAGGAGTCCAAGCAAGGCTGTAATCGTTAAAATTCTAAACATTTTTCCTACTTTTTGTTATATTTTAAACAAAAGACTATCTTCGTTCTACTGCAAATTTAGACGATTTTTTTATGAAATCTATCCTCATTATCGGATCTGGAAAATCAAGCATTTACCTTATAGAATATTTGGCTGAAAAAGCAATTAGCAACCAATTTCATTTGGTCATTGCCGATCAAGTTTTGAATAAAAACATCCAATCCGTTATTGAGGCAAATGAGCTCGTCTCCTTCTTACAACTAGACATCAATGATGAGGCAAAAACGTCACAATCCATTGAAAAAGCATCCATTGTGGTTTCTATGCTACCAGCTCGTTTTCACATTCGCATTGCCAAAATGTGTCTCGACTTGGGCAAACACATGGTGACGGCATCTTATGTTTCAAAAGAAGTACTAGATCTAGATGAAGAGGTAAAGAAAAAGAACCTGATTTTCATGAATGAGATTGGGGTCGATCCGGGTATTGATCATATGAGTGCCATGAAAGTCATAGACCGAATTCGAGATAACGGTGGAAAAATGCTGCTCTTTGAATCTTTTTGCGGAGGTTTGGTAGCTCCTGAAAGCGACGACAATTTATGGAACTACAAATTTACATGGAACCCTAGAAATGTGGTCTTAGCCGGACAAGGAGGTGCCGCCAAATTCATTCAGGAAGGAACCTACAAATACATTCCGTATCACAAGCTTTTCAGACGAACCGAGTTCCTTGACCTACACAAATATGGAAAATTTGAAGCCTATGCCAATAGAGATTCTTTGCGATACCGTCGAATTTACGGACTTGAAGACATTCCGACAATGTACAGAGGTACCATCCGAAAAGTGGGATTTTCAAGGGCCTGGAATATTTTTGTTCAATTGGGAATGACCGATGATTCCTACACGATCGAAAACTCAGAAACCATGAGTTATCGCGATTTCACAAACCTCTTCTTGGCTTATCTACCCAATGATTCCGTAGAACTCAAATTACGATCTTATCTAAAAATTGATCAAGACGATGTGATGTGGGACAAATTAATTGAGCTCGATATTTTCAATCCGAACAAACTAGTCGGACTTAAAAACGCGACTCCAGCCCAAATTCTACAAAAGATTTTGATGGATTCATGGACCATGAAACAGGATGACAAAGACATGATTGTGATGCAGCATATGTTCGGATATGAATTTGAGGGTAAGAAAAAGCAAATTGAAAGCAGTTTGGTGGTTATTGGAGAAAACCAAACCTATACCGCAATGGCAAAAACTGTAGGACTTCCCGTAGCCATGGCAACCTTAAGAATTCTAAACGGTGAGATTAAAACTCCAGGAGTTCAGATTCCGATCAGCAAAGAAGTTTACAATCCGATTCTAAAAGAACTGGAAAGCCACGGTATCAAATTTTTCGATTATGAAGTTCCTTACCTAGGTTACAACCCGAACAACATTCAAGGGTAACTAGAAATTCAAGTAAAAGTCTTTGGTTAAGTTTTGAAATTCCTCGGTATAATCATGTCGAGAATTTTCTACGACTAAGTTTTGTATATCCACAGTCTTCTTAGCGAAAGACAAATCGAGCATGCTTCGCTTAATTATGGAATTGGGTGTACCCTGCACCCGACAAATTCGAGATGGAAACAACTGATATTGTTCAGCTAGATTCAGAAATATAGTTTCCTGTTCAAAGGGAATGATATTTGAAAATGATCCAGTTTTAGAAAGTATTTTCGACACCCCAGAAAGCAGCTCTTCAAAAGACAAGGAACTTGTATTCCGTGCTTTTAATCGTTTGGATTCTTGTGGTTTTATGGCTTCTGTAAAAAAAGGCGGATTGGAAATGATGCCATCATATTTCCGATCAACTACCCTACTTCCCGAACAAAAGTCTTGAAAAGTAGTGTGTATTGCGTGGATTCTTTCAGACCAAGGTGAATTTTTAAAATTATATCGTCCCTCATCAAAGGCATCTTTGTCAACCTCTATGGCTTCCATAAATGCGCTTGGAAATCGTTGCGCCAACATCAGGGATAGCACTCCAGTCCCAGCACCAACATCCAGGATCGAACGAGCATCTTTTGCGAACTGAGTCCAAGCTCCCAATAAAATGGAATCTGTACCAACTTTCATGGCGGACTCTTGCTGCTTGACCGTAAACTGCTTAAAGCGAAACATTACGTGCAAAGATGGTAATTAAGCTTTATATTTGTACAAAAGAACAACAACAAATGAGAAAGCCCCTTTTATTACTTTTTATTTCACTTATCGTTTTCGCATGTACACCTGGAGCACAGGCTGATGCAGAGGAAGAAGTGATTCCGATTGCGGAAACTGATGTTCGTTTTGAATTTTCTACCACCGAACCAAACTATGACGAAGTTGAAATGGTGTATTACGATCATACCATAGATGCTTTTAGAGATTCTACCTTGGTTTTTAACTACGACAATGGTGGAAATCCCTTACCGCTGATTTTACTTTGGGAAAATCATGGTTTCAAATACCTCAGAGGTGAGATCTATAGAAATAATTTTAGTCCGGCAGAACTGAACGTAAAGATTTTCGTGAATGATACGGAAGTTTACAATGAAACGGAAGCTGGCACACCCAATCAATTTGCAAGAATTGTATGGGACTACACCATCGATTGATCGATTTAACAAGAAGTTTTAATTCGTAAGATTAGTGTCTTACATACTTATCGAATACCTCAATCACTGGTTGCACGTTACCGTCATTTTTAAAAAAAGTACGTTTCGAAAATGCTTTGAAGGGAGCAGCGGGTTCCCACCAGAAAATACCTTTTCCAAGGTTGTTCGGAATTTGAAGGACGATGTTGTGAACGTCTTCTAAAAATTGTTTTTGGCCCTCTGGAGTTTCTGGAAAAGGTGCTTTTTTATCTCGGTATTCGGCAGGTCCATAATTGTAGGCAGTTTCTACCAAAATGATGTCTTTTTTGTAATTCAAAGCCGTAAAATTGAGGCATTCTCTCAAATCTAAAAGGCTTCCATGCCACCACGGATAGTAGGATTGACCGATGATATCGTATTGAATGTTATAGGTATGAAGTTTGTCGTACCAATACTTCGTAAAGTTCTTATCACCACCCTTATCGATATGAATCATAATTTTAGGAGGTTTTTGATTGCCACAACTTGCCATCACACCATTGATTCCGGCTTGCAGTAAAGCAGCCAGATTATCCCAATTTTGAGGTAATTTCCCATTTGGCCAGCACATACCATTGCTAATTTCATTACCAATTTGTACCATTTCTGGAAAGACCCCGGCCTTTTTAAAAGCCATCATGGTTTTCTTAGTGTATACGTACAAACTATCCTCAAGCACCTTCTGCTCTAAACCTTCCCATGCTTTTGGCAAATACTGTTTGGCAGGATCTGCCCAGGTATCTGAATAGTGATAATCCAATAAAAACTTAAATCCCTTCTTTTTGGCTTCTTGAGCCAAGGCAATGGTGTATTCTAAATTATTAGGTAACTTGGTTGGTGTATGAAACAGCCTTAAGCGAATCCAATTATATCCATGATCCCAAAATATATCCAAGCCCTTCTTGGGTTCACCATCTTCTTTAAAGAAAAAGCCCTTGTCTTCAGCCTCTTTCAAAAAGGATAGATCGGCACCAATGGCATATTCTTGACTGTAGGAAACCATTGTGATTAAAACAAAAAGTAATAGACTAATTCTCTTCATTGTTTTCTTTGTAAAATAATTCTTTCGAAGTCTCCATTTGTAAATCTTCGGACTGAACAGAGATGAAGATGTCTTTTTTTGATCTTGGTTTTACACGAACCAATACCGATGCAATTCCGGCTTCGCAACGAACAATGGGATCTCCAATGATTTCGGCCTCTCCATCGACGACAAACTTCACCTCACCATTGTAGTTCGGAGTTCTAAAAAAGTCCTTGTCCATCACCACAGCATTTACAAGAATCAAATCATATAATTCGTCTTCATAATACTGAGTTTCGTCATCTACAATGAGGCGCATCATTTTTGGCTTGCCAGGTGTATTTCGATAAAATTCGGCCGACTTCACCCCATTGATATACCCAATGGCCTTCAACTCGCCTGCTTCAAAACCTCTTAGTTTGAAAGTAAAAGGTGGATGGTTCAAATTGTTCGAAATTCTATTGGAATCGGGTTTTTGCTTCCCTAGACTTCTTCCGTTTAAAAACAATTCGACTTCGTCACAATTGCTAAAAATTCGTACATCGGTTGTACTTTCAGGTGTCCAATAATTAGCGATATACACCATGGGTTCTCCTTGTGGATGATCTGCATCGCGCTGACTTTTATAGAAGTAATAAGAGAACTTGGGTACTCGGAATAAATCCATAATTCCAGAGGCTTCAAGATCATCAGCATATCCACGGTTGTAATCAAACATGACCCAATACCCATCTGCAAAGGCAGGTGTGTTGAAATTATCGTTATGAGCCTCTTGGATATTCAATGCCTGTTGCAACAAACCTTTTTCTCCGGCACCTCGTAATTGCCTGCTCGAGCGCTCTGCCTGTAACAGGTTGCCCCAAGAATCTTGGTTCAATCCCGCATTCATGGCATAATATTCCCAGTCGCCATATTCAGAAACATTATAGGGCTTTTGAATCTTCGGATCGTAATGTTTCAATCGGTGTTGACGGGCCTGTAGGTAAATATCATATCCATTGGGTTGCCATCCTGCGGTGAAACATTGATCTCCTGGATATTCTTCATGAGCAATTTTTGTCAATTCGTCGATAAAGGGTTCTGGCATCCAGCTTTCATTCAAAGAAACTTCCCAAGCAATCACAGAAGCTCTGTTTCGATCTCGGCGAATCAAATCTCTCGCTGTTTGAAAAACATGCTTTTGAAAGGCTTCATCCTCACTAAAATATTGCCAACCCAAAATGGCATTGATGGTTACCAATCCTAATTCATCACAAGCATCCATAAAAGCGGGACTCTGTGGATAATGCGACAATCGGACGTAATCAAATCCGGCCTCTTTTATCTTTTTCGCATCCCGATAGTTGGCGTTATCTGTAAGGGCGTAACCCACATTGGGATATTCTTGATGGCGGTTGACCCCTCTCAAAAATGTTTTCTTGCCATTCAAGTAAAAATCTTGTCCTTCGAAGCGCATGGTTTTGATCCCGATACGTCGTACTTCTTCGTCTACCACCTCATCATCAACAAGGACTTGCGTTTTTAAATCATACAAACTCGGATTCTCTGGAGACCATAAATCTGGATTGTTTACACGTAGGAAGACGTTGTTTTGCTTATCGGCGTTTACTTCAAACTGACTAATCTCACTTGTAGTGATGTGTACTACTTCCCCGTTCCTTTCCAGAATGTTCTTCACCGTAACATCCACAGGTTCGTTGTCTTCATTTCGAATATGCGTTTTTACTTGTACCAAAGCTAAAGTATCCGTTACAGTAGGATAACTCACGAAAACGCCACCACTAGCAGTCTTATTCTCAAGGATAGGATCTGTGATGTATACATTGTTCTTGGTCACCAACCAAACATTTCTGTAGATTCCGCCATAAGTATTGAAGTCTAATTTCTCAAGTGGTTTCGGACCCGTAATTGGATTGTCTTCGTTATTGAGTTTTACGGTTATCGTGTTGTCCTTGCTGTAAAAAACATCTTTTGAAATATCAATGGTAAACGGCAAATAACCGCCTTGATGCGTGATCATCTTTTTGCCATTCAACCAAACCTCTGCGATATTCATAGCTCCGTCAAATCTTAGAAAAAGTTTTTTGTCGCGATAGTCATTGTTAAGCGCAAATTGCTTCTTATACCAAGAAACACCTTGCCATTGATCATTGACAACACGAGGTTCAATTTTGGGAGTGTGGGGTAAATCGACTTGCTGCCAATTTTCTTTGACAAAATTGGTCACATAATTGGTCGTGTCTTTTTCGACATCGGTCATTAAAAAATACCAATTGCTATTGAATTTTATCGCTTCACCAGTAAAATCATTGTTAGAACCACATTGCATCAATAGTAGGGCGATGCACAACCTAAAAATCCATTTCATTCGAAAAAATATTTGTCTAAAATTACGAAATACAATGCAAAGATGAAGCTAAAAAAAACCAAGGAAAGCATCCAAAATTGCTAATATTTCTAGTAATTTGGCATAAAAATTAAAACAGGCATGTTTAGTTTGATGAATTTATATCCGTTAAAATTCCAACCGCTTTACAAATACCGAATGTGGGGTGGTAGCAAATTACGAGATGTGCTTCAAAAGGAATATGAAGGAGAGAACATTGGAGAGTCTTGGGAAATTTCGGATGTAAAAGGAGATGAAACCCGAGTAATGAATGGTGTGTTGACGGGGTATACGCTACGCCAATTGGCAAACGAGTTTGGCGGTGACTTTTTAGGCCATTCGGTCTATGAAAAGTTCGGAGAAGAATTTCCGCTTCTCATCAAATTCATTGACGCCAAAACACCGCTTTCTATTCAGGTGCACCCGCACGATCATATTGCCAAAGAGCGCCACAATTCCTTCGGAAAAAACGAAATGTGGTATGTGATGGCGGCTGATGAAAATGCTGAAATTATTGTAGGATTCGATACAGAAGTAGAAAAAGAAACCTACTTACAGAAGCTCAACGAAGGCAAGGTTCTGGACATCATGAATGCCGAAAAGACAACGGCAGGTGATGTATTCAATATTCCCACGGGAAGAGTTCATGCCATCGGAGCTGGTGTATTATTGGCCGAAATTCAACAAACATCCGATATTACCTATCGAATTTACGACTATAATCGTGTCGACAAAGCCACAGGAAAGACTCGAGAATTACATAACGATTTGGCCATTGACATGATTGATTTTGAAGTTCATGATTCGTACAAAACGGATTATGAAAAGAAGGAGAATGACCGGAGCAAAATGGTACACACACCCTACTTTAAGTCGAACATCCTTCTCATGAGCGAATCAAAAGCGATCAACTATTCCAATATCGATTCTTTTGTAATTCATATTTGTACAAATGGTAGTTATGATCTCAGGTATGAAGGCGTTGATTATTCTGTAAAAAAGGGTGAATCCATTTTGTTACCTGCGTCTATCAATAGCATTGAAATTTCACCTAACGGAAACTGTGAGATTTTAGAGGTTCATATGTAGCATCGTTAAAAAATATTTAAAAGGGATTGTACAACACAATCCCTTTTCTTTTTTGGGGTTGTATTTATAAAACCTCATATGAAAAAACCCACCAACACCAACAGCATACTATTTCTCATCTTCATTTTGATTCTAGGTTTCGGGATTAAATTTCATTTCGGTTCCCTGTCCAATCAAGAAAAGAAATACCAACAAGCTCTAAAACTTCAAGAAGCTTTGCAAGACAGTTTGAGAAGTTATCGAACCGAATCTGGAGTCCTCATTTCTGAAAAGCGAAGTTTGCAAATCAACCTAAAGGAACTTAAAGGAATCAATGAAAAATTAAATACTCATCAACAGCAACTTGTAAAGAATATCCAAAAACTTCAGAAGGAACGTAAGAATGAAAAAGAAGTTTTTGCCGCGGCGCAAATCAACTACAAAAAGCTCATCGATTCGCTGCACATTCAAATGGCTAGTTTGAAAAAGAATCTGCATTTTGAAAGCACAAATCCCAATTTTCAATTCGATATTGAAATCGTAGGGGTTCGACCTTTAGAAAATCAAACACCTAAGTTAAACATCCAATCCTTGGATTTTCCCAATACGCAAACCATCACCTTTAACTTTGATAAAAACCATCGAAAAGATTATCCGATTTCATTCTCAGTAATGAATTCCAATCCCTATTTCAAAACAAACAATATTGAAAGTTATGTGATTCCCGGAATTCAAAAAGAAGTTGTGAATCCGAATGCTCAGCAGAAATTCAGAAATTGGTTTCAAAGAAATGGCAATCGGCTTTTAGTAGGAACCCTCAGTTTTTTAGGCGGAGTGGCCATTGCTTCCTTCTAGAATTAGTTGGCAACTTTTTTTAAGCTCGCTAATTCTACCTTCAACTCATTAAACATTCTCAGGATACTGCTAATCTTCAAATCTTGCTCGTCATACTCTTGGGTATTGATGGCACAGGTAAATTTCCATAATTCGAGTACTTCTGAAATCGGCACTTCATAGGCTTGATACTCAGCATTATCAGGCTTCAGTAATAGGGATCCTCTTTCTTCAATCTGATTGTAAATGCGCTTGTAGGTGAGTCCGTCATTCTTGGTCACCACCACATAAGAGGTTCCGTCTTTGATATCGCGAATGTCTTCCACAAACTCTCCCACCACATAAGAACCATCTTTCATCGGCAACATAGAATCTCCTTTAATAGGGAAAGCTCTGTGTTTACCAGTTGGTAAAAAAGGCAACTTGATCTTTTGCAATTGCTCGATATATTCAGGATCGTTATACCCCAGTAAATACCCTGCTGAAGCCTTGGTCGGAATAACCTCAATCAAATTTTCATTGTCATTGTCTACCATGATGGGAAAAAGTACGCGCTGATTTCCAATTTCAATAAAGGAATTATCATCGGTCTTGGTCAAGTCCTTTTTTACCAAAATATCAATGGGTAGTTTGAAGTAATCTGATAAGGTGATAAGGGTTTCAATCGGTGGTTCACTCCTCGCCTCTTCGTAAGATCCAATTCGCGATCTATTGATGCGCAATTCTTCTGCCAATTGCTCTTGAGTGAGCCGATTCAATTTCCGTAAATGACGAATGTTTTTTGATATCATTTTCATAATACTACAAATATAAGCAAGTAAAACTACAATATGTAGATATTTTTGTGTTATGTTTTTAAACACGCATTCTTATTACAGTTTACGCTACGGAACTATTGCTCCTAAAGACTTGATTCACAGCATGAAATCATTAAGAGTAAATTGTTTTGCGATTACCGATATCAATGCAACCACCATGGCCATAGACATCTATCGAATGGCAAAAAAAGAAGGCATCAAAGTAGTTTTAGGGGTCGATTTCAGGAATAATGCAAGGCAACAATTTGTGATGCTGGCCAAAAACAATTCGGGCTTTACCAACATCAATCGTTACCTATCTGAGTTTTTGCATCAGCGCGAATTTACCATACCCAAAAGAGCCAAAAAACTAGCCGATGTGATCGTGATTTACCCCTTTGCTTCTTGTCAACATTTCAAGCTTTTGGATAATGAATATCTAGGGGTTCGTATTGAAGATTTAAAAAAACTACCTTTCTCCAAATGGAAAGATCAGCAAGACAAATTGGTGGTACTGCATACCATTTCCTTTGCTGACAAAAGAGGATTCAACACACATCGATTGCTACGTGCGATTGACAACAATACTTTGTTGAGCAAACTTCCAAAAACAGAACAGGGGAATGAAAGTGATGTTTTGATACCTATTGAAAGATTGGAAAAACTCTTTTCCGACTATCCGAAACTTATTGCCAACACAAAGCAGATTTTAGATCAATGCAGTGTGGATTTTGACTTTTCAGATGGTGTTCCGAACAATCAGAAATGCTACACCAATAATGAAGAACTGGATTTTAGACTTTTAAAAAAACTAGCATTACAAGGATTGGAATATCGTTATGGGAAGCCCACCCAGAAGGTCTTATCGCGTATCGACAAAGAACTTTCCATCATCAAAGAGAAGAACTTCGTCTCCTATTTTCTCATCAATTGGAAAATTCTAAAATATGCACGAAGCAAAGACTACTATTACGTAGGTCGAGGTAGTGGCGCCAATAGCATCATTGCCTACCTCCTTCGAATCACCGATGTAGATCCGGTTGAACTCGATTTGTACTTTGAGCGTTTCATCAATCTGTACCGTAAGAATCCGCCTGATTTCGACATTGATTTCTCTTGGAAAGATCGCGATGATGTTACCGATTATATTTTTAGACGATTCAAACACACTGCATTGATATCGGTATACAACACCTTTAAATTCAAAGCTTCCGTACGAGAATTAGGAAAGGTGTTCGGATTGCCAAAACACGAGATCGATAAGTTAACGACGAATCAATTCGCCTTTGAAAAACTAGACCGATTGTCGCAATTGGTACTCACCTATGCCAAATACATTCAGGGCTTTCCGAATTATTTGGGCATTCATGCTGGCGGAATTTTAATTTCCGAAAAGCCTATTCACAGTTATGTTGCCACATTTATGCCACCCAAAGGATTCGCCACCACACAGTTTGATATGGTCATTGCCGAGGATGTGGGACTTTACAAGTTTGATATTCTATCGCAACGTGGACTCGGAAAAATCAAGGATGCTGTTGGAGTCATTCAATACAACCAACCTGAGAAGAGCAAAGACTTGGACATTCACGATATCAAAAGTTTTAAAAAGGATGAAAACATCAAAGAGTTGTTGCGAACTGCAAAAGCCATCGGTTGTTTTTATGTAGAATCGCCCGCCATGCGTTTGTTAATGACCAAGCTCAGGGTAGATAATTACTTAGGATTGGTAGCCGCTAGCTCTGTCATTCGGCCTGGTGTTTCACAATCGGGAATGATGCGCGCTTACATTCAGCGACATCGCTTTCCTGAAAAACGAAAAGAGGCACATCCGATTTTGTTGGATATCATGCCCGAAACTTACGGAGTGATGGTTTATCAGGAGGATGTGATTAAGGTAGCACATTATTTTGGGGAACTCACTTTGGGTGAAGCCGATATGCTGCGCAGAGGGATGTCTGGAAAGTATCGGAGTCGCGCTGAATTTCTAAAAGTGAAACAAAAGTTTTTCGACAACTGTATTGCATCCGGAAAAACTAGGGAACTCACTGCAGAAATTTGGCGTCAAATAGAAAGTTTTGCTGGCTACGCTTTTGCCAAAGGACATTCTGCCTCTTACGCGGTTGAAAGCTATCAGAGTTTGTTTTTGAAAGCCTATTATCCGTTGGAATACATGGTGGCTACCATTAATAATTTTGGCGGTTTTTACAGAACAGAAGTCTATGTTCATGAAGCGCGAATGCATGGTGCCAATATTCATGCGCCATGCATAAACAAAAGCTATACACAAGCCGTGATTTACGGAAAAGACATTTACATCGGATTCATGTTCTTACAATCCTTTGAAGCTAAAAACTGCAAACGCATTGTGGAGGAACGAAGAAAGAACGGTCCCTTTACATCTTTAGATGATTTCATTTCTAGAGTTCCCATTTCAATTGAACAGATAACCATTCTTATCAAAATTGATGCTTTTCGATTTACCGGAAGAAACAAGCGTGAACTGTTGTGGGAAGCGCATATGAAAATCAACAAGGCAGCCATTGAAGAACATCGAATTACCTTGTTTGAAGCCAAAAAAATCGATTATAAAACTCCCCAATTATCCACTAGCAAACAGGAAGATGCTTTTGATCAAATCGAGCTGATTGGCTATGCCATTGGGAGTCCGTTTGATTTATTAGAAACCAAATTCATCCATCCGCTTCGTGCAAAACATTTAAAGAACCTCATTGGAAAAAGGGTAACTATTGATGGGTATTTAATTACCGCTAGAAAGGTACGAACATCAAAAGGCGACTTTATGTGGTTTGGAAATTTCATTGATTATGACGGCTATTTTATTGATACGGTAAACTTCCCACCAGTGGCCAAAATGTATCCGTTTCGAGGCGGAGGCGTGTATCGTGTATTCGGAAAAGTAGTAGAAGAATTTGACTGCATTACCATTGAAACAGAAACCATGGAAAAACTAGCCATGATTGAAGATCCACGGTATTCCGACAGTCAAAAAGGTAGAATTTTAAAAAAGAAAAAAACAGCTTGATGGAACGCTCTATTGTACATATGGATTTGGACACTTTTTTTGTGTCTTGTGAACGATTATTGGACAGCAGATTGATTGGAAAACCCATATTGATTGGCGGCACTTCAGACCGAGGTGTGGTGGCTTCGTGTAGCTATGAGGCACGAAAATTCGGTATTCATTCGGCCATGCCCATGCGAATGGCCAAACAATTGTGTCCGGAAGCCATTGTCTTACGAGGCAACTCTGGGATCTATTCCAAATTCTCCAATTTGGTGACCGATGTGATTAAAGACAGTGTACCGCTATACGAGAAAACATCGGTGGATGAGTTTTACATCGATCTCACTGGAATGGACAAATTTTTTGGATGTCACAAATTGGCTTCAGACCTACGACAACGCATTATCAAAGAAACAGGTTTGCCCATTTCCTTTGGATTATCCATCAATAAAACCGTCTCTAAAATTGCTACAGGAGAGGCTAAGCCTAACAATCAAATTCGCGTGTTGAAAGGAACCGAGAAACCCTTTTTATCGCCCTTATCAGTTCGTAAGATCCCAATGGTGGGCGAAGTCACGTATCGAAACTTGTGTGATTTGGGCATTCGAAAAATCAAAACCATTCAAGAGATGCCCATGGAAATGATGAGCAGGGTGTTCAAAAAAAACGGAATTTCTATTTGGAAGAAAGCGAACGGCATTGATAACTCGCCCGTTGTAAAATACCAAGAACGAAAATCGATCTCTACCGAACGTACTTTTGATAGAGACACCATCGATATCAAAAAACTCGAAAGCATCATTATGGCCATTGCAGAGAACTTGGTGTATCAGTTACGACGAGGGAATAAATTAACGGGGTGTGTAGGCTTTAAAATTCGCTATTCTGACTTTCAAACCTATACGGTTCAAAAACGTATTCCCTATACCTCTGCCGATCACAAAATCATCCCTGTGGTACAAGAATTGTTTAAAAAACTGTACCAACGTCGTTTGTTAGTTCGACTCATTGGCATCAAGTTTTCGCACTTGGTTGAAGGCGGATTTCAATTTGATTTGTTTGATGATGAAGAGCGAGTCTTAAGCTTGTATCAAGCCATGGATAAAATGCGTGAACGCTTTGGGGACCGCTCTGTCATTCGTGCTTCGGGCATGGAAGCCAAGAGTATCTCTCGATGGAATCCGTTTAATGGAGAACCACCTCCTTTGTTGGCCAACCGGAGACGATAAAAAGTATTATTTTTAGCCAATAACTTTGCTAAAACATGAGACATTACATACTCACTTTCCTACTATTCAGTAGTTTTTTAAGCTTCAGTCAAAAAGCAGAAATCGTTCCCATCACCTCCTACGATCGTGTTTTACGAGGAGAATTGGGCGATAACAACGCCATAACCATGTACCTAAAAGTTGCACAGTCATCCGACAACGTAGGTTATATCTATTCGGTTAAAGGGTGGTATCAGTACAATAAAATAGGAACTCCTATACCGCTTGTTGGTTTTTGGACGGGGAGTGAAGTACATCTTTTTGTCTCCGAAGATGATAAATTCAATAAAAACCTTCTGAATTTTATCTATGAAGGTGAAAAGGGCAAACAATACCTACACAATTTCATGTATGACATGGAATCATTTTCTTCCAAATTGCCGCAAATCAAAGAGCGGTTCCACCTCAAAATTGAACAAAATCGAATTCAGGGCGATTGGAAAAGTAATGGCAAACGATTCTGGGTTTCGATGAATAGCAATAATGGGCGTATCCTGAATGAGGTCAACTATATCAAATTACCCAACGGAAAGTACTTTGACTTATCCAATCTAGGCATTCCCTCAAGAACAAGTTTTGAGGTCATCGCTTCCGCTAACAACAGCCAAAACCTGATCTTGAATTACGCGTATCAAGCCAATTTGAATTATAGTGGAAGATGTGGTGGCGCAGCAACATCTGGCAAAATAGCTTTGGTTTTTAATGAGCAATATGCATTGCAATCCTATACAGATGCTCAATTAGAAAACTGCTATCGAGATTTAACCGTAGACGATCTAACCAAAGTATCCGAAACCGTTACTAAATACAAAACCTTTGACTACAGCTCTTCAACATCAGAAGAATTTGTAGTGGATACTCAGAAGGCTACGATTGTTAAAACTGCACCGAAAAAATAGGAATCTCAATTTTTAAAACACAACCATTACCAGGCACCCCAAACGATTAGCTTACCAATCAGAAAGGATACCTGGATCGGTTACTTCTTGGTTCCTTAACCGGGAATTACTTTAAATCGCTTGGTTTTTGTATCGATGATGAGCGTACTCTGGTTCAATGCTTGATTCCCCATCCATCCTTCAATTCTGGTAAAGGGAGTCATCAAGGGTTGTACAAATGAGTACATATTTACAAAAGAGACACGATTCAACGTTAGTTTGGCACCTCCAATCATGAAGGGGTGATTGCTGATTTTGGTATTGATATCTATTTTGTCAGTCCAACTTTTAGCCGCATAACTGATCAATGGCGACGCTTCATCCGTATATCGTTCGAAACGGTTTTTCGTGGTTATTAACCCAAAGGCTGAACATCCTGAATCATACAAAAATTCATATTCTTTACCATCTATTTGTACGGGTAGCATAATGCGCCTCCCCGGGAAATCAAAAGGATGGAATCCAGAAGAATTGGTCATCCATTCGGGACTGTTCTCAAAAAATTGCAAAGTCTGGTTTTTAAAATCAATAGCGGTGATTCGGTTTACTAAGATATCGCTACCAAGTGTTCCAATAAGGATATTCCCTTTGGGTTCATTGGTTTGGGAAAAAGTGGTTCCATAGTTGGGATAAATTTTCACCATATCCAATTTCACTGGCATGCCTCCTAAAATTAGCTCTAAAGATTTTACAAATCGAAATCCGTCTTTGGTAACCTGATCAATCTCTACCCCCAATTTTCTTAGAGACTCCAAGCCTTTTTCATAGAAAAATGAATCGGGAGCTCCGGTATCAAATTGCATGTTTAATTGGTATTTCAAATCTCCAATTTGAACCGGAACTAACATGGCAGTTTGCCTCTCGATATGATCATTGAATTTGTTATTGGCCCATTTGAACTGTATTGGCATTTCTTGATGCTCAAATTCTACGTAAGCTGGGCGATCCTTAAAATACGTCTGGTGGAATTTTCTAATTCCGATTGCTCCTAAAGAAATAGCTATCACTAATAGAGCAAGTAAACTGTAACCGATTTTTTTCTTCATGATAATTTATTTTTTGAATAATGGATAAAAAATTAATCAGGAAGCAAAGAAATAGCGAAACTCAATAATAGCAAGGCTTTTGAGGCCGCCAATTTTATGACAATTTGGTTGTTGGGCTTAAACGAATCGAAAGGAAAGCTTTAAAAAATCAAAATTATGATTCTTAATCTGAATGGCAGTTCGGACAACTATGAGCAAATTAAAACCATATGCAATCAGAAAAATTATGAGTACAACAGAAACTTTCGGAAAGTATTTCTGAATAGTAAATGGGGTAAGAATTAAAATAACGCAAAGAACAATGGAAAATAATAATTGGAAATTTACGATTCGTCCTCCCACCTCACTAACGAATTCCGAATCTTTATTTTTTTTCCATGTGATGAAGGGAAAGATTACGTTTCCAAAAGGGATTCCTAGAAAAGACAATATGGAAAGATTGATGATTTTTACGGTTGCAATTTCTGCAACTCGAGAGTCTTTTACCTTTACAAATTTTTCTTTGAGGGTTTCGGGCTCAACATCAAACTCTTTGGCAAGTGCTGTGAGCGTATATCCTTTGGGGACTTTTTCAGAACTCTCCAACCGTTGAATGGTACGAAGTGAAAGACCGGTTTTATCGGCCAAGTCCTTTTGGGTATAGCCTTTTTCTTCTCTTATGGTTTTTAAAATACTCACTAGAATGGTTAAATGAACAAATATAAAAGGATAAACGAAATGGGTGATCTACATAGAAAGATTAAAAAAGTCCTACCATTCATGACTATTTTATTGGAGCAGGAGAAAGATTCAAGTCTCGCTAAAAGAGAAGTGGGTATAAGGGATGGCTTATTAAATGACGTGGGGTCACCAAGGTAGCGACAGGATTCATTTTTCGAGAATCGAAAAATGGGCCTAAAGGATGGCTTTACAAAATTGTTAGGTTATTCAAATAAGGAGGGACAGGATTCATTTCTCATTTCAATCGAAATGGGCCTGAATGGGGGAAGCTTTACGAAGAAGCTCAGACAACATTGTTGTCTATAGCTTTTCTTTTAACCTCAATTAAGATCCAAGCATCAATTGATTCCAAAAGAAAAGCTCCTTGAAAATTCAAGGAGCTTTTTCGTAGCGGGAACAGGACTCGAACCTGTGACCTTCGGGTTATGAGCCCGACGAGCTACCTACTGCTCTATCCCGCGATTTGGACTACAAATATAATACACAATCAAAGAACTAACCAAACTTTATTGAAACATTTTTATTCTGAAATGGTATAGGCTTATAAATCTATCTATCTTTGTTTTATGACACACAAAGCAGGTTTTGTCAATATTATTGGCAACCCAAATGTTGGTAAATCAACCTTAATGAACGCCTTGGTCGGCGAAAAACTATCCATCGTAACACCAAAAGCCCAGACGACTCGTCATCGAATTCTTGGTATCGTGAATGAAGAAGATTATCAAATTGTTTTTTCAGACACACCAGGGATATTAAATCCGGCTTACGAATTGCAAGAATCCATGATGGATTTCGTTAAATCTGCTTTTGACGATGCTGATGTGATCATCTACATGGTGGAAGTTGGAGAAACCGAAATCAAAAACAAACAGTTTCTAAAACGCATCAAGCACTCGAAAGTCCCAGTAATCTTGCTACTCAACAAAATTGATTTGTCAACCCCAGAAGAAGTAGAACAACGCATCAGTTTTTGGAGAGAAACCGTACCCAATTCTTTTGTCTATGTTATTTCGGCATTGGAAAAATTCAATGTGGAATCGGTGTTCTATAAAATCATCGAACTGCTGCCTGAGAGCCCACCTTTCTATCCGAAGGATCAACTTACGGACAAACCTGAGCGATTCTTTGTGAATGAAAAAATTCGAGAAAAGATTTTAACGCATTACAAAAAGGAAATTCCGTATTCAGTGGAAGTTGAAACCGAATCGTTTCAAGAGGAACCCAATATCGTTCGCATTCGATCGGTGATTATGGTTGAAAGAGATACTCAAAAAGGTATCATTATCGGTCACAAAGGAACTGCCATCAAACGCGTGGGTGCTGAAGCACGGAAAGATTTGGAAATCTTTTTTGGAAAAAAGGTCTATTTGGAACTTTTTGTGAAAGTCAACAAAAACTGGAGAAGCAATCAAAATCAATTGAAACGATTCGGATACAAAGATTAGGCTTCAATTACTTCGAGCATAAAATCGTGTAAGTCTTCCATCTGCTTCCGACCGGTATCCTTTCCTAATTTCCCGATGAAATAAAGCACAATCCAAACGAAGGGTAACACGACCAACATAACTGTTGGAAAAAACAAAGATCCTTTCAAAGAATACCTCGAATACAACATCACTAAAAATCCTAGAAAGGAAGTTCCAATTACAAAATGAATGAACATAAAGAAGGTCCATAACTGAGGTTTTGGTCCGAACAAACCCTTCAGTTTTGTTTGTCCCTCACCTTGGTCTAAAAGTTCTAAATTCAATTGTGGCGACCATAAATGATCATCCTTTTTTGGGATGGACAGAAAAATATGCGAACCAGAAATCTTCCCATTAAAACGGCAATTTTCATCTTTAATGCTGGCCTTGAAACGCGCTAGCACATCATCATGAGGTTCCGATAAATCAATGGAAAATCTAGGTCTTAAATGGACTTCACTATTCCGTTTCTCTACTAACATACTTCGAAAATGAAACCACAGAGTGCGGTTGTAAAGTTTTTGGTTTGGTTTACTTTTCCAAATTACAATAAAAAATGCAACCTTTAATTGTACATTTGCAGAATATTAGAGCATTGTATGAATTCAATTGTTGCCATTGTAGGAAGACCAAACGTTGGAAAATCGACTTTTTTTAATCGATTGGTACAACGCAGAGAAGCCATCGTAGATTCTGTGAGTGGTGTGACTCGCGATCGTCATTATGGCAAATCGGACTGGAACGGAAAAGAGTTTTCTGTGATTGATACCGGTGGGTACGCCATTGGATCCGATGACATCTTTGAAGAAGAAATTAGAAAACAAGTAAACCTCGCGATTGATGAGGCTGATATTATTGTTTTTGTGGTAGATGTTGAAGACGGAATCACTCCGATGGATACCGAAGTTGCCAAATTACTTCGTAAGATTAAAAAACCCATTTTCCTAGCGGTAAATAAGGTTGATAACGCCATGCGCGCCAATGATGCGGTTGAGTTTTACAACCTAGGCTTGGGCGACTACTACACCATTTCTTCCATCAATGGAAGTGGAACAGGCGAATTATTGGATGCCATTTCAGAAAAAGTTAATGATAAAGAAGAAGACCTTGAGGGAAGCGCTGACGAACTTCCAAGATTTGCTGTAGTGGGAAGACCTAATGCAGGAAAATCATCCTTCATCAATGCATTAATTGGAGAAGATCGGAATATTGTGACCAATATTGCTGGAACTACCAGAGATTCTATCGACACCAAATACAACCGTTTTGGATTTGATTTTAACCTTGTTGATACAGCCGGAATTCGGAAGAAATCTAAGGTAAAAGAAGACCTCGAGTTTTACTCAGTAATGCGAGCTATTCGTTCTATTGAATATTCAGACGTTATTCTCTTAATGATTGATGCCACGAGAGGATTTGAAGGACAAGACGAGAAAATTTTTTGGTTGGCAGAAAAGAATCGAAAGGGAATAGTGATCTTAGTGAACAAGTGGGACTTGATTGAAAAGGAAACCAATACCATGAAGAAGTTTCAACAAGAGATCCTAAGAAAAGTGGAACCTTTCACAGACATTCCAGTATTGTTCATTTCGGCTTTAACCAAGCAAAGAATTTATAAAGCTATTGAAACGGCGGTAGAGGTTTTTGAAAACAGAAAGAACCGAATCAAGACCAGTCAGCTTAACGATGCCATGCTTGAAATCGTGAAAAGTTATCCGCCTCCAGCGATTAAAGGAAAGTATATCAAAATCAAATATTGCATGCAGTTACCCACTGCAACACCACAGTTTGTATTTTTTTGTAACTTACCACAGTATGTGAAAGACCCGTATAAACGATTTGTAGAGAATAAGTTACGTGAGCGATTTAACTTTTCGGGCGTTCCAATAACCATCTATTTTAGACAAAAATAATTTTTGTAATAAATCGGCAACTTTTTCGTCTAACAAGAATAAAACTAGCCTACTATGGAAATCATGAACTCCTTAAATCAACAAGAGCTTCCTTTACAGCTTAACATATCGTTCCGAAAGGTTTATGATAGTTATTTGAAATATGCCGAAGAATCACATGCACATCATCCCTTTCAAGAGGCAGCAAAATTAGTTGTGGAGGAAATGAAAGACTATCCTGAGCTTATCGATGGTTTTTCTGATGTTTCCCTTTTGGAAAAATATAAAGATCAAGTTGAGTTATTGTTAGAACCGCTATTTCCTGAACCATTATTGTTGAATGAAATTAAGGCGGCTAGTATTCCTTTTTCATTCACCTCATTCAAATTCACCACAAGGTTTGAAAACATTTTAAAGAATGCAGGAGAAGGCTATGAATTAGAAGTACGAAACTTTCAAGAAGAAGACATGTACATCATGGCATGTACCTTCATTTTAGGATTTTACTACCAATTCAAGGTAGATATGAAACGTCCTTTCTACTTTAACATTCCTGATAAAACAACGGGCACTACCAGATACTATAGAGCCGCTTTTAATGGCGATTTTGCAGACATTACCAAAACAGATAAAGCTCCAGAGTTAACCAAAGAAGACTGTAAGGAATTGTTGGATAATTTCCACAATATTGATATTTGGAAAGAAAAATTACCACCAAATAGCTACATTTTCAAAGGATTCGGAATCATCAATCTATTCGATGTTACCGCTGAGGAAATGGTTTCTGCCGTAAAAGCCAATCTATTAGCTGGTGATGACAACCTCATTGGAAGCTTAGAGGACAATCTTCGCGACTTTTATGCAATTAAAGACCTTCGCTTGGGCTATAGCATTTTCGATAAGGTGCGCGATAACATGTGTTCTTCTACAAAGAAGAAATCAGACAGTTTAATTTTTAACAACGAAACAGAAATTGATTGTGAAAGCGGATTCTTCTGTGACGGAATCATGAACAGGGTATTTAAGAAACAGAAAACCTTCATCATTTCCGACGTAGAGAAATATGGTGAACTCACCAATTACAATCCCTTTTATCACAATTTGAAAAAAGCCAATCTCCAAAGTATTCTCTTGATTCCGATAGAAGCAAGCAATACCGGGGATTTAGCACTATTGGAAATTGCCTCACCAAGACCTTACGACTTGAATAGTGTTAACATCAACAAGCTGAAAGATATTCTTCCAGTGTTTGAAGCCGCTGTGAAAAGATCTTCAGAAGAACATCAGAATATTTTAGAAGCTACCATTCAAGAAAATTATACCTCCATTCATCCATCGGTCAAATGGCGTTTTTATGAGGCCGCTCAAAAGTACTTCTTAGAATCCATGAATCAGCAAGATGCTGTTTTGGATGAAATTGTATTCAACGATGTATTTCCGCTTTTTGCTCAAAGTGACATCAAAGGTTCCTCAACAGCGCGAAACACAGCCATTCAAAAAGACTTGGTAACCCAACTTACCTTGGCGATTGATGTGTTGAAAGAGGCATGTAAATCAGAAAAACTACCGATTTATGACGAGTTGATGTTCCGTGTTTCAAAGTATTTGGATGCGGTTGAAAATGGCTTGAAAGCAGGTGATGAAATTTCAATTCTAGATTTCTTGAAACGTGAAATATATCCAGTTTTCAATCATATTCGAACTTTAAATGCCGATTTGAAGGAAAAAGTAGCCATATACAAAGCGCGTTTGAATTCGGAATTGGGCGTTGTGTATGAGTTTCGAAAAAACTACGAAGAGAGTGTTACGCAGATCAATGACAAACTAACCCGTTTCATTGACCACCAACAGAAGACGGCTCAAGAGATGTTCCCACATTATTTTGAGAGATACAAAACTGATGGTGTGGAGTTTAACATGTACATCGGGCAGTCCATCACCAATGAAAAAACCTATAACGAAGTGTATCTATACAACCTTCGTTTGTGGCAGTTGCAGGTGCTTTACGGAATGGAGAACATTGCGTTTGCAGAACGTGAACATCTTGCCGAAGATTTACGAATAGCGAGTTTATTATTGGTTCACAGCAATGCTATGGCCATTAAATTTCGAATGGATGAAAAACAATTTGACGTAGATGGCGCTTACAACATTCGTTATGAAATCATCAAAAAGCGAATCGACAAAGCCTTCATTCGAGGAACTCAAGAACGATTGACCACACCAGGAAAAATAGCCATTGTCTATTCACAAGACAAAGATGCTCAAGAGTATTTGAAGTATATCAAATACATGCAATCGAAAAACCAATTAGGAAAAGTAGAACAATTGCAATTGGAAGATTTACAGGGTGTATCTGGCTTGAAAGCCTTACGGGTTGAGGTTATTTATCAAAAGGATTTCGAAGAGAAAGAATCCATCACCTTCAAAGACCTCATTGAAGAAATTCAGGGTTAAGAACTTTGCATGATAAAGGCAACGGTAAAGGCAATTACACTCACAATGATGCCTATCATAAAGACATTGTAGGTTACTCGCAGGAGTCCATATTTTCTATTTAATACCAATCCCAGAAAGTACAAATCCTTGGTCAAAGAGCCATAGAGATAATCGCGATCCTGCATCATTTCTGTGATTCCCCATTCGAAATCATTCAATTTCATCTTGTGGAAATTTCCGAAGAATAAAAGATTCACCTTTTTGTTGGCAACATCTTCCTTGGTAAACTTTCCTTGGGTCACATTGGGTCTGGTTGCCAAAATGGATAAGATCATGCAAATCACCGTAAAAAAGATGAAAATAACTGAAGGGATGACCAGATACGTATTGGACGGATTATCAAGTTTCGGTATCAATGTCGAAAAAGTCATTGAAATAATAATGGCATTTACCGACAATAAAATATTTGCTTTTGTATCGGCAATATCACTCAAGGTAATGTGATTTCTCAAGGCTACGCGAAACATAGTTTCCACACCGCGTTCTGGAACTTCACCTTTCTTTTTCTTCAGGTCGATAGCCTCCTTTTTCTGTTTGAACTTTTTACTATCCTCAAGTCTTTGTTTTTTAATCTTGAGCAGTCTAGAAATATTTTTTGATTTGGTCTGTGACCAGTTTTTTAAGGCGTATTCCGAATAATATTTGTGCTGATTGGATAAGAAATCCAAATTGGTATCCAACCAATCGGCATCCTTTATTTTTTTATCCTGAGTAAGTTCTATTTCTCTTTTTAACAACTCAGAATAATCGAGAAAACTCTTTGAACCCAAATGAGCACAATCGGCATCACGAATGATATTTTGCAATTCTCCATGAGGTTCTTCTTCCATCTGCGTAGCAAGAATGATTTCATTAATGGAATCAATCCGATCTTTTTCAAGTCCTTTATCCTCGAAGAACTTTCCTGCTATTTTGGTGCTTTCTGCTTCATGACCCTCAGCTTTCTTGACGAATCCAGTATCATGAAACCAAGCTGCTAACAATAGGTTTTCTTTTTCTACTTCTGTTAATTCAGCATCTTCGGTCATCTCCTGCACCTTTTGCACTACCCTTTGGGTGTGAGGCAGATTGTGATACACATATTTTGAATCCAAACTTTCATTTAAAAGCTTCAGAACAAAACTCTCTGCTTCCTTAACAATTTCACTCATGATTATTGATGATTTGAATTCAAATGTAAAGAAATTCAATCACTTTTCCCCTTCTATTGGTCCGACTATAAGTATCTTGCAGTAGAAGATTGATTATTATGCTTACCTGGAAAAATATTATTCATTTTGCAACGAAAGGAAATCCTGTTCCTTCAAGGAGAGTAGAGAAAACAGAAGAAGAATGGCGCAAAATTTTAACACCCGAGCAATTTCGAATCACAAGATTAAAAGGTACCGAAAGACCTCACAGTGGTGCTTTGTGTACCATTTATGACGAAGGTAAATACAATTGTGTTTGCTGCGGAAACCCTTTGTTTGATTCGACCATTAAATTTAGTTCGGGTACGGGTTGGCCAAGTTTTACCCAACCTATTGAAGAAAATTCAATTCAATACATCAGAGACACGTCCTTCGGAATGGTTCGTGTAGAGGTTTTATGCAATACTTGCGACGCACACTTAGGTCATGTATTTCCAGATGGACCGGAGCCAAGTGGTTTGCGTTACTGTATCAACTCAGAGTCTATGCAACTCGAAAAATCTACTGCAAATGAGTAAAAATCTACAACTTGCCACCCTTGGTGGAGGCTGTTTCTGGTGCACCGAAGCGGTATTCCAAGAAGTAAAAGGTGTTGAAAGCATCGTTTCAGGATATGCAGGTGGAAATGCTCCTGGGAGACCTACCTATCGAGAAATTTGCTCAGGTTTAACTGGTCATGCTGAAGTTATCCAAATCGAATTTGATGCTGATGTCATTTCTTTTGAAGACATCTTAATCATTTTCATGACCACTCATGATCCGACAACCTTAAATCGTCAAGGTGCTGATGTAGGTACCCAATACCGATCGGTAATTTTTTATCACGATCAAATTCAAAAAAACATTGCCGAAAAGGTGATCGCTGGATTGGCTGAATTTTTTGAAAACAAAATAGTTACCGAAATCTCTGAGCTTCCCATTTTTTACGAAGCCGAAGAATACCATCAAAACTACTACAGAAGCAATCCTAATCAGGGTTACTGCAGTTTTGTGATTACTCCAAAGTTGACCAAATTAAGAAAGTTACACGCCGATAAACTCCGATGAAATTACATCTTAAAAACACCTTCATCGAAGCCAATCCGGCCGACTCAAACCTAGAAAATACAAGAAGACAGGTTTTTGAAGCGGCGTATTCCTTTGTGACTCCGAAGCGGACAAAAAAGCCAGAACTTATTCATGTTTCCGAGGAGATGTTGGCAAACTTGGGAATCTCAAGGGAAGAAAGCAATTCCGAATTATTTCTTAAGGTTGTAACGGGTAATGAAGTCTATCCGAATACAAAACCATATGCCATGGCTTATGGCGGACATCAATTTGGACATTGGGCCGGACAATTAGGAGATGGACGCGCCATCAATCTGTTTGAGGTAGAACACCAAAAACAAAATTGGAAAGTACAGCTCAAAGGAGCGGGAGAAACTCCGTATTCAAGATCGGGTGACGGACTCGCCGTGTTGCGGTCTTCCATCCGCGAATACCTCTGCAGTGAGGCAATGCATTATCTTGGTGTTCCTACTACGCGAGCCCTTTCGCTTAGCTTAACTGGAGATGATGTATTAAGAGACATGCTGTATGATGGCAATAGTGCTTATGAAAAAGGAGCTATCGTGGCCCGAGTATCACCGTCCTTTTTGCGCTTTGGGAATTATGAGCTTTTCGCAGTTCGAAACGACCTAAAGAATCTAAAAAACTTAACGGATTATACCATCAATACCTATTTCCCAGATCTTGGAAAACCCAGCAAAGAAACCTATATCAAATTCTTTGAAAAGGTAGCTATCAAAACCCTAGACCTTATCATGCATTGGCAACGAGTAGGTTTTGTTCACGGTGTGATGAACACGGACAACATGTCTATTTTAGGCTTGACCATTGATTATGGACCCTATGGATGGCTGGAAGGTTTCGATTTTGGCTGGACACCCAATACCACAGACCGACAGCACAAACGATATCGCTATGGGAATCAACCCAGCATCGGATTGTGGAATCTCTATCAATTGGCAAATGCCTTGTATCCATTGATTGATGAAGCCGCTCCATTAGAAGCCATCCTTGAACAGTACAAATCGGATTACGGAACAAAATCACTCATCATGATGAAGGAAAAGCTTGGGTTATCCACGGCCGATGAGAAAGATCCTTACCTCATCAAAGATTTGGAAGATTTGCTTCAAATTATTGAGACCGATATGACCATCTTCTTCCGATTGCTCAGTGGTTATGCTGATGATTCCGACATTCAAGAAATCTTGAATACATCGGTCTACAACAAGGAAGAATTGGTGGAAGAAATAGAGGACCGTTGGAAAGAATGGTTTCAACGTTATCACAATCGTCTTGAAAAAGAATCGCTTTCAAAAACCGAAAGAAAAGCACAGATGGATGCTGTAAATCCTAAGTATGTGCTAAGAAACTATATGGCGCAAATGGCCATCGACAAAGCAGATGAAGGAGACTACTCACTCATTTCAGAATTTTTTGAGATGCTGAAAAAACCATATGACGAACAACCAGAATACGAACATTGGTTCGCGAAACGTCCCGAATGGGCCCGAACAAAAGTAGGTTGCTCCATGCTTTCCTGCAGCTCTTAGTTCCTTGAAATCAAGGGTTTTGATATATTTGTAATCAATCAGCAAATTTTTCTTCATGAATTTCATTAGGCCGTTCTTCTACTTTCTTGCCTTTCTATTGATAACTAGTTGTGCTAGCTACAGAGCTCAATTTAGTGAAGACAACAAATCAACCCAGCAAAAAAACTTCAGTGAGGTAGCACATACCTTTTACCTCATTGGAGATGCCGGAAATTCTGAATTGGGCAAAACTTCGGAAGGCCTTAGCCTATTGCAAAAACACCTACCAAATGCCGATGAGAATTCGACCTTGATATTTCTGGGGGATAATGTCTATGAAAAGGGAATTCCAAAGAAAAAATCCAAAGACTATTCTTTGGCAAAACATCGTATTGATGTTCAAATAGCCCTTGCCGAAAAATTCAAAGGGAGATCAATTATTATTCCAGGAAATCATGATTGGTACAGCGGATTAGACGGACTCAAACGTCAAGAGAAAATTGTAGAAAAAGCGCTCGGAAAAAACACCTTCTTACCAGAAAACGGCTGTCCGTTACGGAGTATTGAAATTTCAGAAGATCTTATTTTGATCATTGTAGATACCCATTGGTACCTGACCGATTGGGACGAACATCCCACCATCAACGATGATTGCGAAATTAAAACCCGAACCAAGTTCTTGGATGAGTTTGAAGGGTTGATCAAAAAAAATCGAGGGAAAACTACTTTGGTGGCTTTGCATCATCCGATGTTTACCAATGGACCTCATGGCGGATATTATTCCTTTACCAGTCACATGAAACCAGCGCCTATTCTCGGGTCTTTAAAAAATATTATTCGCAAGACTAGCGGATTGTCAAACGCAGATATTCAGAATAAGAAATACAACAAACTCAAACGCAATTTGGTGACGTTGGCTCAAGAGAACGACAAAACCATTTTCGTCTCAGGTCATGAACATAGTTTACAATACATCGTCAAAGACAATGTTCCTCAGATTGTAAGTGGATCCGGTTCAAAAACTTCTGCTACCAAATTAACAGGGAATGCCAAATTTACCTACGGTGCCCAAGGGTTTGCAAAATTAACGGTCTTTAAAGACGGATCTAGTCGCGTGCAATTCTATTCGGCCAAAGATGACGGAATTGTCTATGAATCTGAAGTTCATAAAGCAAACAAAAAACAACTTGTAAAAAGTTATCCAGAGGTAAAAGGCAAAGAGCAGAAAGCCTCAGTTTACACCAAAGAAGAAGTTGATAAGTCGGGATTTTTCAAGTTTATCTGGGGAGAACGTTATCGAAAATATTTCGGTACGGAAGTAGTTGCACCTATTGTAAAACTCGACACCTTATTCGGCGGACTTACCCCAGTTCGAAAGGGAGGTGGTCATCAATCCAAATCACTAAGGATGGAAGACCCTCAAGGTCGAGAGTATGTGATGCGCGCCATTCGTAAAAACGCTTTACAATATTTACAAGCCGTAGCTTTTAAGGATCAATACATTGAAGGGCAGTACGACGACACCTCCATTGAGGCTTTGCTGATGGATGTCTTTACAGGTTCGCATCCTTATGCCCCATTTACCATTGGAACCTTGGCAGATGCTGTAGGAATTTATCACACCAATCCGGTCTTGTACTACATCCCTAAACAGAACGCTCTAGGCAATTTTAATGAAGAGTTTGGTGACGAATTGTACATGATCGAAGAACGAGCCGCTTCAGGTCATGGAGATAAGGCAAGTTTTGGTTTTTCCAACAAGGTGATCAGTACGGACGATATGCTGAAAAAAATCAGTAAGGATGAAGATTACTACGTAGATGAAGAGGCCTATATCAAAGCACGCCTATTCGACATGCTAATTGGTGATTTTGATCGTCATGAAGATCAATGGCGCTGGGCGGAATTCAAAAAAGGAAAGAAACGCATCTACCGTCCCATCCCAAGAGATCGAGACCAAGCTTTTTCCATAATGGGAGACGGTCTTTTACTTGGCTTTGCCACAGACCGAGTTCCTGCCCTACGTGGAATGCGTCCTTATTCTGAAGAATTAAAAAGTACCCGTTGGTTCAACGCCTCTCCCTATCCGTTGGATATGGCTTTAATTACCCAGTCAAGTAAGGAAATCTGGGATCAACAAGTGAAGTTCATCCAAGAAAGAATTACGGAGGAAATAATAGACAAGGCCTTTACCCATTTCCCAAAAGAAGTTCAGGATGAAACCATTTCTACCATCAAAAGGAAGTTATTAGGACGTAAAAAGAATCTTCAATCAATATCCGATCAATACTTTGGTTATATCAATGATTTCGCTATCGTTAAAGGAACTCAAAAAGACGATTGGTTCGATATTGAACGCATGCCCAACGGACAAACAAAGGTGACCGGATATCGCATCAAAAAAGGGAAGAAAGACGACATCTTTCATCAGAAACTTTACGATAAAAAGTACACCAAGGAAATTTGGATATATGGTTTGGATGATGATGATACTTTTGAGGTCAAGGGCAAAGGAGATCGGTACATTAAAGTTCGACTAATTGGCGGACAAAACAATGATGTGTATGCCATCAACAATCCAAAGGCAATACGAGTTTACGATTATAAGTCGAAGAAAAACACTTTCACCACTAAAAATGTTGCGAAGCGTTTAACCGATAACTACGACATCAATGTTTACGACTATAAAAAAGTAAGAAGTAAAATGAGCACGGTAGCTCCCACTTTGGGCTTCAACCCGGATGACGGAGTAAAGCTTGGTTTTGCGAGCAATAGCATTAAAAATGGATTTGCCAGAAATCCTTTTACGGCAAAAACATCACTCGGTGCTAATTACTTTTTTGCTACCAACGGTTACGAATTGTTTTATCAGGGAGAATTTGCCAGAGTCGTAAATAACTGGAATTTAGGAGTAGATGCCTACTATACGAGTCCAAATTTTGCGGTGAACTTTTTCGGATATGGAAATGCCTCACGCAATCCGGAAGCCAATGGAAATGCAGATATGGACTTCAACAGGGTAAAAATTCGCCAACTTAATCTCGGAACTTCCTTGAAATGGGTAGGAGATCTTGGGGCTGAATTTAAAGTTGGGGTGAATTACCAAGATTATAAAGTAGAGAATACGGCAGGTAGATTCGTAAATTCCTTTTTCAATCCCAACAACGACATCTTTGAAGGCCAACAATTTGTCAACCTCGAAGCCAGCTATCAATTTGAAAATGCAGACAACCCTGCTTTCCCAACTCAAGGGATGAGGACAGACATACGCTTTGGATATACCAACAATCTTTCCAATCAGAACGCATTTGCTTATTTCATTCCGTCCATTTCTTTTGATCAAAAAATAACCTCCAACGGCAAATGGGTGTTTGCTACCAAGTTGCATTCACGATTCACCTTTGGCGATGGATATGAATTTTATCAGGCGGCCAGTATCGGTGGAAATCGATTTGGTCTAAGAGGATTTCGAAACCAACGATTTACGGACAAGAACTCTTTCTATCACAGTTCGGATATTCGGATGAACTTGAAACAGTTTAAAACTGGATTGGTGCCGATTAACTTAGGCCTATACACAGGATTTGATTACGGACGCGTGTGGGGCAGACAGAATCTTACCATCAATCCGACTTTAAGGTATGACAACTGGCATACCTCTTACGGAGGTGGATTCTTTTTCACCGCTGCCAATATGATTGGAGCCAATCTAGCCGTTTTCCATAGTGTAGACGGAATGCGAATAGCAGGCGGATTCGGATTTAATTTTTAGGAAGTTTCAGTTCGTAGAGATTGCCTCCTGAAGAAATAGCTCTTTCATCGGTGATGTAAAGCGTTTGATTGTTTTTAAAACAAACAGCCTCTTTCTGAGATTGGTATTCAAAGACAATTTCTTGCTGCTTTCCGTCAAAAAATTGATCGTCTTTGAAATCGGAAAATACAATCAGATTCTTTTCTGAAAGCAAAACCATTTTGCTACCATCATCGCTAATATCAGCACCAGTTATCCAACATGCTTTCTTCTTGCAATTGGTAAAGCTGCCTATCTTTTCGGCGACATGGGCTCCTTCCTTTGCTGGAACTTTGTAGAGATTTGTCTTTCCAATTTTATTACTGATACGACTTTTGGTAAAAATGTACAAGTGTTCTTTGAAGTAGAAAAAAGCCTCAGCATCAAAAATTCGCTTCTTCCTCTTGGGAGGAAAGTCCTTTTGATCTTCAAATCGAAATTTAATTACCGATACCTCGGCACTCTCTTTCTCTAAATCTCCCTTAGCTACTTTGTAAATTCTAAGGTTTTTCCTCGTATTATTGTTGTTACCAAAATCGCCAATATACAGGTTTCCAAACTCGTCGGAAGTGATGTCTTCCCAATCGCTATTTGGAGCATTGATTTGAACTACTTTCAGCACTTCTCCTGACTCAGACAGTCGATAAATCTCACTGTCGTTGCCACTATCGTTATGGGTCCAAATGGAATTGGAAGCTTTTATATATTCTACCCCCGAAGACTCTCGCAGAGACAAAGGTAAATCATTGACAATCTTCAAGTTTTTGTCTTGAAAACATCCAGCGAGAATTGAAGCAATAAATAAAAAAGCAAGTTTCTTCATACAGCTACCAACCACCTGAGGCACCGCCTCCTCCAAAGGATCCTCCACCAAAACCTCCGCCGAAGCCTCCTCCACCGAAGCCGCCGCCTCTGGAAGAGCCACCAAATCCGCCGCCGAAGCTACCACCTCGACGTCCCATATTGCTGAGAATAATGGTGTCTAAAATGGAGTCTGTCGCCGTACGACGATAGCGTTTTCCACCTCGACCTCCGCCGTTTTTAATGCTTAAGATGATGATGACAATGGCAATAAAAAGAATGATCATGAAAAATATAGAAGGTAATTTCTCAGATTTTGACTTCTTTCGAGTGCCTTTAAATTCACCTTGAAGGGTTTTGAAAATATAATCGGCTCCTTTGTCCAATCCACGGTAGTAATCGCCCTTCTTAAACTCCGGAATGATAATTCGTTCTATGATGCGTTTGGCAAGAAAGTCGGTCAACAAATATTCGACTCCTTTTCCTGATTGAATGGATATCCTCCGGTCATCTTTTGCCAATAGCATTAGTACACCGTTGTCTTCTTTCTCTTGACCGATGCCCCAAGCCTCGCCCCAATTAGCGGCTAGGTAATTGATGTTCTCACCTTCTGTGGATGAAATGATGGCAACCACAATTTGGGTGGAAGTCGTATCAGAATAACGCACCAACTTATTTTCAAGTTGGGCTTTTTCAGACTTTGAAAGTAGATTGACGTAATCGTAAACCGACGTCTGAAATTTTGGTTTTTCTGGTATTTGAAATCCCTGGGAAAAGGAAAACCATGAGCATAACAACAAGGTGAGAAAGAGAAGGAAACTTCGCTTCATCTGTAATTGTCCCATATGTATTTTCGACTTCCTATCCATCACCCTTTTGAGATTTCATTTGATAGCTCGTTTTCATCGTCCTCTTGCCAAGGAAAATGACCTTTCAATTCCTCTCCTGCTTTAAGTATTCCTTCAACCAAACCTTGTTTGAAATTTCCTTGCTTGAAGTGCGATTGCATCAAGTCTTTGGTGGTATCCCAAAAATCATTCGGCACGACATCATTGATGCCTTTATCACCACAAATGACAAACTTATGATCTTCAACGGCCACATAAATCAATACACCGTTTTGATCTTTGGTTTTGTCCATTTCAAGTTGATAAAAGACATCCAAAGCTCGATTGTAATGATTATCATCGGTATGCGCTTCTAAATGCACTCGGATTTCTCCAGAGGTGTTTTTTTCAGCGGTTCGGATAGCCTCGATAATCTCTTGCTCTTCGCCTTTACTTAGGAAATCTTCAACTTCAGACATTCTTATTTTTTCTTACTAAAATCAAAGTTTACATCCGGAGCATTTTCTGAACCTGGATCTGATTTGTAACGGTTCATTTCATCAAAATTGAAGAGTCCAGCTAAGATTGAATTTGGAAAAATCTTAATATGCTTGTTGTAGTTGTTCACGTCTTCATTGAAACGATCTCTAGCAACATTGATGCGGTTTTCTGTACCCTCTAATTGAGATTGTAATTCTAAGAAGTTCGCATTAGCTTTTAAATCCGGGTAACGCTCAACGACTAACAATAGCTTTGATAAAGCTCCCGATAATCCTGTTTGCGCCTGTTGGAATTGGGCCATGGCCTCAGGTGTTAAATTGTTCACGTCAATAGTGGTTGAAGTAGCTTTAGATCTCGCTTCAATCACCTGTGTTAATGTTTCTTTTTCAAAATCAGCAGCTCCTTGCACCGTTTTCACCAAGTTTCCAATCAAATCGTTTCTACGTTGGTAGGAACTTTCAACGTTAGACCATTTGGTTTTTGCGTCCTCTTGTAAGACTACTGCTTCATTATTAAATCCTTTTGCCCAGCTGTACAAGCTGTATGCCACAACAGCAAGGATAATCACCGGAATTAACCATTTTTTCATAAGTTCTAGTATTTATTTTCGATTGATAATTAGTTGTAAAATTAAATATTTCCTGCTTTTAAAGCGATGTTCCACCATCCAAAGTGATGGTTTGTCCTGTCACAAATTTGGTGTTATCAGACGCCAACCAGACCACAGCATCCGCAATCTCTTCGGCCTTTCCATAGCGCTTCATCGGTATCACACTTTTTAAAATAGCATCCATTTCAGGTTTTGCTCCCAACAATTGGTTCAACAAAGCGGATTCTGTATACCCCGGACAAACGGCATTTACTCTAATATTTTTAGATGCATATTCCATGGCGGCAGATTTGGTCATCCCGACTACCGCAAACTTACTAGCACTATAACTAATATTGTTAGGCGAAGCCTTCAATCCAGCTAAGGACGCTATATTGACAATGTTTCCCTGTCCTTGTTTCTCAAATTGTTGAATGGCCAATTTCATGCAATAAAAAACACCTGTTTGGTTCACAGCAATTACGCGATCCCAATCTTTTAAAGTTGAATCTCCGGTTTTCAATAGATTTCGTGGACCAATACCCGCATTGTTCACAATTACATCTAGTCTTCCAAAGACCGTTACCGTGTGTTGTATCAAATTTTCAACCTCTTCAAAAACAGCAACGTTCGCTCTTATAGGTAGCGCTTCTCCAAAATTTGTTACAATTTCCTCAGAAACTTTTTTCGCTCTTTCAAGGTCGATATCAGAAACAACTACTTTGGCACCATACTTGGCAAAGTGTAGTGCAGAGGCCCTTCCTATTCCAGATCCGGCTCCTGTTACAATGACTATTTTATCTTTTACTTGCATATCTGTTATTTACAAAAAATTAGTTTCGAATCCTTCAAAGCCGAAGCCCTTAATGCTCTTGGGTAGTTTTTGAACTGCATCAACTTAAAGAATTCATTCTTAGTGGCGTATTTTACGATCAACACTTCATCCCACAATTGATCATCATTGGAACCAATAATAAATGATTGGGGTGTTCCTTTGAACACAATTTCAGCCTCAATCTTTTCAAAGAAAGGCCTGGCAGCAACGATGTAATCTTTATAGGTATCCCTACCCGTCTTCCCCGTTTCTTCCACAACATCCTTGTATTCTAGAAGGTTGAGCATAAAAACAGGTTCGGTATCTGAAAACTTCTTTAAATTTTCTATTCCTTGAATATTTATATCCTGATTCATTAATCAATAGAATTGGATTGCACACATTTCATGGCCCAAACGCAGCACAATTCTGAAGCCTTGTTCAGCTGAGCAAATCGTGGATCTGTGGTGAGTCCTTTGTTGTATCGATAGTAAATTTGTTGGGCTATCACCGCTATCTTGAACAGTCCGAAAGCATAGTAAAACAATATATTGTCTACTTTCCTTCCTGATTTTTGAGCATAGCTCTCAACGATTTCACTTCGTTTTGGATTGCCAGGAAATAAGGTTGGAGACGGAATTCCTTGTTTTAAAAATTCTGGATCACTCTGAATGGTCCAATAACCAAGGGAAGTACCCAAATCCATTAAAGGGTCACCTAAAGTGGCCATTTCCCAATCCAATATGGCCGAAATCTCAGACCAACTGTCATCTTTAAAAACCACATTGTCGTACTTGAAATCGTTATGAATCAAACAAGAATCATATTCTCTTGGCTGATGTTCTTGCAACCAACTCATAATTTGATGCGCCGCTTGCACCTCTTCGGTCGCTGCTTTTAGGTATTGTTTTCCCCAATTGGTTACTTGTCGTTCTACATAACCTTCCGGTCTACCCAAATCTTCCAATCCGAGACTCTTAAAATCTAGTTGGTGTAATTCGACCATGGTATCCAACCAAGAATCTGAAATCTTTGCAAAGGACTCTGGTGTGATACCCCTAGATTTTGCCTCTTTAAAGTTCAAAATTATGCCTTCTACCCTTTCCATGATGTAGAATTCACTACCTAATATGGAATCATCATTGGAATAGGCATGCATTTTAGGAACCTTAGAAAATCCGTTACCCAAACCACTTTGTACTTTAAATTCCCGACTCATGTCGTGCCCTCTTTTGATAGCACCAACGGGTGGTTTTCTAAGGACATACTCTTTATTCCCTATAGATAGTAAATAGGTAAGGTTCGAGTATCCATGCGTAAATTGTTTTACAAAAAGTTCCGATTCTTGAGAATCAATAAGTCCTTGCCTCAATAAAAAAGATTTCAACCGCTCTTCTGGCAGTTCCTCTCCTTTTCGAACCTGTTGATTTGGATAATCACTCATTACAATTTGCCGTATTTGTGAATTAAACTTTTACCGAGCTGATACATGTGTACTTCATCTGGGCCATCGGCCAAACGAAGCATCCGGGCAATGGCAAAATAATGCGGTAAGTAGGTATCTGGTCCGACACCTTTACCACCTAAAATTTGAATGGCTCTATCAATCACTTCTTGGGCCATTTTTGGAGCCACAATTTTAATCATGGCGATCAAATCTTTGGCTTCTTTATTTCCAAGTTTATCCATCTTATCTGCAGCTGAAAGCGTTAACAATCGCGCTTGTTGGATGTCGCATTGCGACTGTGCAATGGCCAATCGCATGCTACTATAATCTTTAAATCGTTTTCCGAAGGTTTCTCTTTCCAAGGTTCTTTGAGACATTAATTCCAATGCATATTGTGCCATTCCAATCAGGCGCATGCAATGATGAATTCTACCAGGACCCAATCGTCCTTGGGCAATTTCAAATCCGCGTCCTTCACCGAGTATGAGATTTTCTTTTGGAACTCGAACATTCTTCAACTCAATTTCGGCATGACCCTCTGGAGAATCATAATATCCCAAAACGGATAAGGGTCTAATTATATTGAGCCCTTCAGTATCCATCGGAACAATCACCATGCTTTGTTGTTGGTGTCGATGGGCATTCAGATCGGTTTTCCCCATGACAATGGCGAATTTACAATGCCCGTCCATACCCCCTGAAGACCACCATTTTCGGCCATTGATCACATACTCATCACCCTCTAAAACGACGGAAGTCTCAATATTTGTGGCATCAGAAGAAGCCACTTCAGGTTCGGTCATTAAAAATGCCGATCGAATTTCTCCATTCATTAAAGGTTTTAGCCATTGCTCTTTTTGTGAATCACTTCCATATTTTGCCAATACTTCCATGTTTCCCGTATCGGGTGCCGAGCAATTGAAAATTTCTGAAATCCATATTCTTCGCCCCATGATTTCAGCAAGGGGAGCATACTCCAAATTGGTTAAACCTGCACTCAGATATCCATACTCTTTTGGAAGAAATAAATTCCACAAACCAGCTTCTTTTGCCTTTTGTTTCAGGCCTTCAATTTTATCCCAGCGCTTCCATAGGTTTTCGGGTTTCTGTTGAAAAGCCATGTATTCAGCTTCAATGGGTATGATGTGTTCTTCAATAAAGGAATGCAATCGCTGTTGAAGGTCTAGTGATGTTTTTGAGTATTCGAAGTTCATAAAGTTCAGTGATCAGTGATCAATTATCGATAACCTCACTTAAAGGCTTAAAAAAGTGATAATTGTTCATTGTTTATTGTAAGTTTTATCCCGCAATCATATATCCGCCATCGGCCGTGTAAACCCCACCTGTCATGTAGGATCCTGCATCAGAGGCCAGCAAACATGCCAATCCGATCATTTCTTCGGGCTGTCCCATGCGGCCACTCGGAATCGATTTTTCGAGTTGGCCCAACAGTTTTTCATTGGTCCATAAGGCGGCACTAAATTTGGTTTGAATCAATCCTGGACAAATGGCGTTCACATTAATTCCGTGTTGACCCCATTCCTTTGCCTGATTTTTGGTCAGCATCAATAGTGCAGCTTTACTGGTACTGTAAAGCCCCAATCCGAAACCTGGTGTCAAAGCTTCTACCGAAGCAATATTGATGATGCTTCCATTGTTATTCTTTTGCATGTGAGGTAAAACTAAATTGGACAAAGCCCAAGGTGCTTTTACGTTCACATCCATGATTTTATCAAATATCTCAGGTTCTACGTTTTCAATGGGTCCGTACACCGGATTGATGGCTGCATTGTTCACCAGCACATCAATGCGACCTAAGGAATCAACTACCTGATCTACCAAGGCCTTTCTTTGGTCTTCTTTCCCAATGTGACAAGCGATGCCAACGGCTTTCAATCCATCTTTTTCGAATTCCGCAACAACTTCATCACAAGCTGCTTGGTTTCTACTACTGATAACCACGGTTGCACCCATTTGAGCCAAACCTTTGGCAATTGCCTTACCGATTCCCTTACTAGAACCGGTAACAATAGCAACTTTGTTTTCTAAATTAAACTGCTTCATACTATTGGATGGGTTCAGATTCCGATTTAATGGTTAAGGTTTCGTCATTCATTAGTATTTCAGCCAAGCCAGAAGTTTTAGGTAATTCATAGGTAAAGAAGTACTTCATGGTATGCAGTTTGCTTTCATAAAACTCGTCTGAATACGCTCCTCCTTTTGATGCGCTGATTCCTAAATCCAACCAAGTCCAGCCCATCAAAACCAAGCTCAAATACTCCATAAAAATAGATGCATCCGCTAGGTATCGTTCAAAATTTCCTTGCATGGCATGAGGCATTAAATGACCCAATATTTTCTGAGTGAGTTTCAATTTATCACCCATAATTTTTGCATGGGACTGCAACGCAGGAATTCCGGAGGCCGTTTGAATGGTGGCCATGATTTCCTGAGAAAGCAATTCTAATGCTTTACCGTTTTTCATAGTAACCTTTCGACCCAATAAGTCTTGCGATTGAATTCCCGTAGTTCCCTCATAAATGGAGAAAATTCGGATATCTCGTAAATATTGTTGTAAGATGTAATCGGCACAGAATCCATATCCGCCTAAGGTTTGAACACCATTATTCACCGATTGCAATCCGGCTTCTGAAGGATAGGTCTTCACAATCGGAATGATCATTTCTAAAAGCAATTGGTATTTCTCCTTTTCTTCAGGTGATTCCGCCGTTTCAATAAGGTCGTAATATTTAGCGGCTAATAGTACCAAACTCATGGTTCCTTCCACTACGGATTTTTGCATCAACAACATTCTACGAACATCTGGGTGTTCAATGATGAGCGATTGTTGTTCATCTGGATTTTTCTTTCCATCCGCACTCAGTTTTCTTCCCTGAGGTCTTTCATTGGCATATTCCAAAGAAGCATGATAGGCAGCACTGGCAATGGCTGACGCTCCTCTACCGACCGCAATTCGAGCTGCATTCATCATCAAGAACATGTAATGCAACCCTTTGTTGGGTTCACCAACAAGCCAACCTCTACAGTCGCCTTTGTCTCCAAATCCCAGATGCGTGGTACAATAACCTCGTTGCCCTAATTTCTGAAAATCTGCAACAGTGGTCACGTCATTCCATTCCAAGGCATCGCCTTCTGCTGGTCTATTCTTTGGAACCACAAAAAGTGAGATACCCTTGGTTCCTTTGGGTGCACCTTCGATTCTTGCGAGTACCAAATGCACCACATTTTCCGTAAAATCATTATCTCCTCCAGAAATAAAAATCTTCTGTCCGGAGATGTTGTAATGCCCCTCATCGGTCGGAGTGGCTTTGGTAATGATATCCGATAAAGAACTTCCCGCTTGAGGTTCGGTCAAACACATGGTACCTCCCCAAACACCTGAGAGCATGTTTGGTACGTAAGTTTCATTTAAAAACTCATTCCCAAAATGTATGATCAATTCGGCGGCACCCTGGGTTAGGGCGGCATATCCAGGTAAATGATTATTGGCAGCATCCAAAATATAGTAGGCCACTGTTTGGGCCAATAACGGAATTTGCAATCCTCCTATTTCATAATCAAAAGGGGCAGAAATCAATCCCATTTCTCCTCCTTTATACATCATGGTCTTCACTTGTTCATGCACAAATACTTTTCCATCTTTATGATAGGCAGGGTTTTCATCCATTTCCTTGAAAAAAGGAAAGAGCTCCCTGTCTGCAAACTCCTTAACACTATCAATAAACATATCTAAAGATTCTTTATCGTGATCTTCAAATCGTTTTCTCGATAATAAATTTTGGAGATTGTGCACATCATAAAGCATGTATTTGAGCGTATCTACGTCTACATACTTTTCTGGCATTCTAAAAAAATTTACAGTTGATTTTTAATCTTGATCAATTCGGCCTTAACCGCTTCCAATTTACTAATAATCTCATGATTATTGAATACACCTTCAGGGTTTTTCTTTAATTTTTGCTTGGCACCATCGAGGGTGAATCCTCGTTCCTTAACAAGATTGAAAATTAGTTTGAAGTTTTTAATGTCTTCTGGGGTAAACAAGCGATTTCCTTTGGCATTTTTCTTGGGCTTGATGATGTCAAACTCCTTTTCCCAAAAACGGATCAATGAGGTGTTTACGTTGAAAGCCTTGGCGACCTCACCGATTTTGTAGTATCGTTTTTCGGGTAATTCAATATGCATGAAATAGCTTTAGTCTAATGATTGACTTTCTTCCGAACTCTTTTTCAAGGTAGCAAATTCATCGGGAGAAAGATTGCCGTAGTAGAAATAAATCGGATTTAAATGTCGGCCATTCTTGTGTACTTCGTAATGCAAGTGCGGTGAAACTGATAATCCGGTACTTCCCACATATCCAATTAAATCACCACGCTTTACCTGGTTTCCTCTACGAACCTTAATTTTGCTCAAGTGTGCATAGATGGTTCGATATCCAAAGCCGTGATCGATATAAATCACTTTTCCGAAGGTACTACTACGTTGGGCTCGAATCACTTTTCCGTTTCCTGAGGCATACACTGGTGTTCCGGTTGGTGCGGAGAAATCCATCCCCTTGTGAAACTTGTTGATCTTTAAAATAGGATGCATTCGCATTTTATATCCTGAAGCCATCCAAAAGTCACCTTTCTTCACTGGCAAGATTGCTGGTATGGAAGCCAACATTTCTTCTTTCTCTTTTGCCAATCCGACGATTTCATCCAACGATTTTGATTGCACCACCAACTGCTTGGAAAGGATATCCATCTTCTTGGTCAAATCGATAACCATGTCGGAGTTTTCAAATCCTTCTAATTGCTTGTAACGATTTACCCCACCAAAACCTGCTTTTCGCTGTTCTTCAGGAATCGGATTGGTTTCAAAGTAACTTCGGTAAATATTGTTGTCTCGATCTTGTAATTGCTCTAGAATCTTAGACGTTTCATCAATGCGTTTGGTAAGCAACTCGTAATTCAGTTTTAAATTTTCAAACTCTCGCTTTTGAGCTCTTTGAGAGGGTGACATGATAAACTGACTCAATAAAATAAACCCTAAGAAAGCCGTTAATAAAACCGCTAGAAATAGGTAAATCGTTCGCCTTACATAATCACTTTTTTTGACCGTGATTTTTCTGTAGGATAAGGTTTCAGAATCGTAATAATATTTTACTTTTGCCATAGTTTTAAAGCACTTTAAGCTTGAAAATGAGCTTTTTTGTGTTCTTTAAGAACTCACAAAATTACAAAATGTTTTACAACTGTTCATTTTGAGTGGTTTTTTGCAGTTTGTAGTGATAGATTAATCGATTTGGAATTCCCGTTTTATGAAGTCAAGAGACGTAAGAGAAACCTTCTTAAACTTTTTTAAAGATAAGTCACACGCCATTGTTCCATCGGCTCCAATGGTCACGAAAAACGACCCTACCCTTTTGTTTGTAAATTCGGGGATGGCACCATTTAAGGAGTACTTTCTTGGCAACGGAACTCCGCCAAATCCACGAATTGCAGATACCCAAAAGTGTTTGCGCGTTTCTGGAAAACACAACGACTTAGAGGAAGTAGGGTATGATACCTACCACCATACGCTTTTTGAGATGCTAGGCAACTGGAGCTTTGGGGATTACTTCAAGAAAGAAGCCATTGCTTGGGCTTGGGAATTACTCACAGAGGTATACGGCATTCCGAAAGATATTTTATACGTTACCATTTTTGAAGGTAGCGAAGAAGACAAACTTCCAAGAGACGAAGAGGCTTTTAATTTCTGGAAAGAAATTGTTCCTGAAGACCGAATTCTTTTAGGAAACAAAAAAGACAACTTCTGGGAAATGGGAGATCAAGGACCTTGCGGACCTTGCTCCGAAATCCATGTAGACATTCGCTCTGACGAGGAGAAAGCCAAAATAGACGGGAAGGAATTGGTGAATCAAGACCATCCTCAAGTAGTTGAAATTTGGAACTTGGTTTTCATGCAATACAATCGAAAGGCAGACGGAAGCCTTGAGGATTTGCCGCAAAAACACATCGACACTGGAATGGGCTTCGAACGTCTTTGCATGGTACTTCAAGGAGTACAATCCAACTACGATACGGACGTCTTTACACCCATTATTCGAGAGATTGAGGCCATTAGTCACACTGATTACGGAAAAGATCAGCAAATCGACATTGCGACCCGCGTGATTGCTGATCATGTGAGAGCGGTTGCTTTTTCAATTGCAGACGGACAGTTACCGAGTAATACTGGTGCTGGCTATGTGATCCGTCGAATTTTAAGAAGAGCCGTTCGCTACGGATTTACCTTTTTAAATCAGAAAGATCCGTTCATCTATCGTTTGGTAGATGTGCTTTCTAAAAAAATGGGGAAAGCCTTTCCTGAGTTGAAAACGCAGAAACAACTCATTGAAAATGTGATCCGCGAAGAAGAGGCATCCTTCCTAAGAACTTTGGAACAAGGATTGATTCTTTTAAATAAAATCATCGAAGAAAGTACCTCCAAAGAAATTAGTGGAGAGAAGGCCTTCGAACTATACGATACCTTCGGATTTCCAATTGATTTGACATCCCTAATCCTTAGAGAAAAAGGATATTCATTGGATGAAGCTGGTTTTCATGCGGAAATGAAAAAACAAAAAGAACGATCTCGTTCTGCCAGTGAATCATCCACAGACGATTGGACCATTGTAAATGACAGCAATCAAAATGATTTTATTGGTTATGATCACCTGAATGCAGATATCCACATCACCAAATACAGAAAAATCACCTCCAAAAAAGATGGAGATCAATACCAATTGGTGTTTGATGTGACTCCTTTTTATCCAGAAGGTGGTGGTCAAGTGGGCGACAAAGGATACTTGGAAGATACCAACGGGGACGTAGTTTACATTCTAGATACCAAGCGAGAAAATAACCTCATCGTGCATTTCACCAAAAATTTACCTAAAACTTTAGACGGATCGTTTAAAGCAACGGTAGACGCGAAACAACGTGAGAGAACAGCTGCCAATCACACCGCTACGCACCTTTTACACCAAGCGTTGCGCGAGGTTTTGGGCACCCATGTTGAACAAAAAGGAAGTGCCGTTCATTCCAAGTATTTGCGTTTCGATTTCTCTCACTTTTCAAAAATGACGGTGGAGGAGTTGCGCGATGTAGAAAACTTCGTAAATGCTAGAATTGAAGGAAAATTACCTTTGATTGAAAAACGAAATATCCCGAAAGAAGAAGCCCTTGCAGAAGGCGCGATGAGTTTATTCGGAGAAAAATATGGCGATACCGTACGTTCCATTCGATTTGGACAATCCATTGAACTTTGTGGTGGAACCCATGCTAAGAACACGGGTGACTTATGGCATTTTAAAATTAAGTCAGAAGGAGCTGTTGCAGCCGGAATTCGAAGAATTGAAGCCATTACTTTGGATGCAGTAAAAGACTTTTACTTTGATCACAATAGACAATATTTTGAAATGCGCGATTTGCTGAATAATAGCAAAGAGCCTGTGAAAGCCCTTCAAAATTTGCAAGACGAAAATGCAAGTTTGAAGAAACAAATTGAAGAGCTGTTACAAGAAAAAGCCAACCGAGTTTCAGAACAGATTGAATCGGAATTGCAAGAAGTAAACGGTGTAAATTTCCTAGCTAAAAAGGTGGATTTGGATGCGAATAGCATTAAGAACATGGCCTTCAAATTGGGGAACAAGTTCGATAATTTATTCATTCTATTTGCGACCTCTCCAGCACCCGGAAAAGCCTTATTGACCTGCTATATTTCCAAAGAATTGGCAGCGGAAAGAGATTACAATGCCGGTCAGGTTGTTCGAGAATTGGGGAAACTAATTCAAGGTGGCGGTGGTGGTCAAAATTTCTTTGCCACGGCCGGTGGAAAAAATCCAGATGGCATTCCACAAGCCTTGCAAAAAGCCAAAGACTTTATTGGATAATTAAACCATTCCAAGCTTTTACGGTCTAAATAGGAGTAATCAAATAATTTGTATTTTTACTCATGCCTTATTTAGATGCGTATCAGGGAAGTTGGACAGAAAAGGAAATAAGACATCTCCTCAGAAGAACTACTTACGGAGCTACCCAAAGTATGGTATCAGAATGCCTTGGGTTGGGATTGCAGAGTACCATTGACAAATTATTTGAAGATCTTCCAGAAGCTCAACCACCCCTAAAATATCAATTTGACGGGAACGGACGCGATCAAGTAAACGATCCGGATGCCGATTATGGGGAAACTTGGGTGAATGGAGATCCGGTACCTAATGTGGGTTCCAATCAGGAACAAGCTCGCATCATTAATGCAAGAAAACGATCGCTTTACGCTTGGTCTTTTTTGCAGATGACCACATCACATATCAATATTCGCGAGAAACTTACCCACTTTTGGCACAACCATTTTGTTGCGGTAAATCAGAATCCGCATATTGAGTATTACTACTACAAACTAATCCAATCGCAAGCCCTTGGCAACTTCATTCAGTTGACAAAAGACATGACGATTAACCCGAACATGCTTTTGTATTTGAGTGGGGCTTTGAATAGCAAATTTGCACCGAATGAAAATTACTCTCGTGAGCTCCTAGAACTCTTCACTGTTGGAAAGGGAGTTGATGTTGGACAAGGTGATTACACCAATTACACGGAAGACGACGTCGTTGAAATGGCCAAAGCTTTAACGGGCTGGCGCGTTCAAAATGCTGTAAGCGGAACCTTTATTCCGAATAGACATACCGAAGGAACCAAAACACTCTCGCACCGTTTCAACAATGCTGAACTTGCCGAAAATGGTGAAGATGAATACAAAGACCTGATTGACCTGATTTTTCAACAGGACGAATGTTCGCGATTCATCACTCGTCAATTGTACAAATGGTTTGTAAAAGATGTAATTGATGCAGATATTGAAACGAATATCATTGAGCCATTGGCAAAAATCATCAGGGAAAACAATTATGAAATTGTTCCGGCATTAAAAGTACTTTTTGCTTCACAACATTTCTATGAAAATGTGTTTTGCATGGTAAAAAGTCCGATTGATTTGATTATGTCTGGAACCAAATCGCTCCTACTTTCAAATCCGACTACATCAGTAAAAGATGCCTACGAATATGCCTATGTATTGTATTTGGTATGTAACGAATTAGAACAAGGTTTGTTTAACCATCCAGATGTTGCCGGTTGGAAGGCTTATTACCAGGAGCCCCTGTTTTACAAGACCTGGATCAATAATTACTTGCTTCCTAAGCGAATGGACTACTGCAAGGTTTTGGTAACTGGAGGATCCATGAGCATTGATAATGTCACTTTTGACATACCACCACTCATTCCGGTGTTTAGTTTTATTGCAGACATCAACAATTCGATTGACCCCAATGTACTCATCAGGGAGTTGGCAAACCGGATGTTCAATTATCCAATTTCTGATGCTCAACTTGAAAACCTCAAAGAAATATTAATTCCGGGGCTACCTGATTTCGAATGGACGGTGGAATATGGAGACTACCTAAATAATCCAGGAGACAATGCCCTCCGCATTTCGGTAGAAAACAAACTTCGTAACTTGATAGGAACCATGGTTCAAATGTCTGAATTTCAAATAATGTAGCCATGAGTAGTAAGAAATTAAATAGACGCGATTTTATTCGATTGAGCTCCTTAGCCTCTGCCTCGCTACCCATTGCTCTTAGTGGTTATCCATTGTTCGCGAATGAGAAACCTTCGAATCTAAGTTTTGATTCCGATAATGACAATGTGTTGGTACTGGTGCAATTGCAAGGAGGTAATGACGGACTGAATACTATTTTCGATTTGAACCAATATGACAACTTGCAGAACGTTAGGTCGAACATCATCATTCCAGAAAACCAACTGCTCAGCATCAATGCAGACACAGCGCTTCATCCAAGTATGATGGGAATGCAAGGGGTTTGGGAAAAAGAGAAATTATCCATTATTCAAAACGTTGGGTATCCCAATCAGAATCGATCCCACTTTCGATCTACCGATATTTGGCATACGGCATCTGATGCAGACGAATTTATTGCTACAGGATGGTTAGGGAGGTATTTCTCTTTACAAAATGACCAATTCCCAACAGGATATCCGAATGACGATCATCCACATCCTTTTGCCATTACCATTGGCAAGATCGTTTCTGAAACTTGTCAGGGTACCAATGCCAATTTCTCAATGGCCTTGACTGATCCTGAAAACCCAGGTACGGCCAGCGTGTTTGACAGTTCCAATTTACCTAACAATTGTTATGGTGATGCCTTGCAATTTGTCAATGATATTGCCAAACAGACCAATGCCTATGCTTCGGTAATTACGGACGCAGCATCCCAAGGAAACACACTTTCAACGAAGTATACCGATTCGGATTTAAGTGAGAAACTAAAAAATGTAGCCCGATTGATTGCAGGGGGGTTACAAACCAAAGTATACATCGTTCAGCTTGGCGGCTTCGACACACACGATAGTCAAGTTATTGATGGCAATAACAGTGTTGGTATTCACGCAAATTTATTGCAAGAATTTTCGGATGCTATTGCGGCTTTTCAAGACGATTTGGAGCTATTGAACATAAGCAACCGAGTAGTGGGAATGACCTATTCTGAATTCGGACGTCGAATTCGTTCCAACGGTGCTTTGGGGACTGATCACGGTACAGCAGCCCCAATGTTTTTATTTGGCGATTGTGTGAACAATAAGATTTTAGGCGATGCTCCCGAAATTGATACTCAGGTAGATCAGTTTGAAGGCGTGCCCATGCAATTTGATTTTAGAGATGTATACAGAACCATTATTACCGATTGGTTGGGTGGAACAACAACAGACGCCAATACGGTATTATTCCGAAATTTTAATGCCTTGGATGTATTCAAAGCCGGCTGTAATGCGTCCCTATCAACACACACATTTAATACAACGGAACTTGATCTAAAAGTATATCCAAATCCGGCTGCCAATTACCTGAACATTGAATTTTTTGGATACGACCGTAATGTTAAAATTACTTTATTCAACAGTCTTGGAGCAGTAATGAAAACCATCACCAACAAAGAGTATTCGAGTACGAAACATGCCATTCAAATCGATATCTCCAACTTGGCTACGGGTAACTATTTTATTCATTACCAAAGCAACGGAATCTCAAAAACTAAGAAATTAATTAAGTATTAAAATCCGTACTTTTAGGCTTCCAATTACTTCCTATGAAGCTGCAAACCAAAGTAGATTTTGAACAACCTTGTGAAAATTTGATTGATTACCAATCGAAGGTTTTCTCTATTGGATCCTGCTTTAGTGTAAATATTGGAAACAAGCTTTCCTATTTCAAATTTGACATTCTTCAGAATCCGTTTGGCATTCTTTTTCATCCTTTGGCGATTGAAAATTTTATAGGTCGAAGCTTGTCGAATAGGCTTTATACACTCGAAGACATCCAACAGTTGAACGGACAGTTTTTCAGTTTTGATGCCCATTCAGAAATGAATCAATTGGACAAATTCATCTTACTTGAACAGCTCAATAAAGCCGTGAAACGGGGAAATCATCAATTGCAAAAAGCCTCACATATCCTCATCACTCTAGGTACAGCTTGGGTATACCGACATAAAACCACCAACCAAATCGTGGCCAATTGTCATAAGGTTCCTCAAAAACATTTTGACAAAGAACTTCTCAGCATTGAAGCCATTCAACAAAGCTTGACAAAAATTACAGCTGCTATTCACGCAAAGAATCCTAAAGCCGAATTGATTTTTACCGTGTCTCCTGTTCGTCATATTAAGAATGGAGTGATTGAAAACAATCGAAGCAAATCAAATTTGATAAGTGCAGTCCATAATGTTGTTGAACACACAAAATCCTTGCACTACTTTCCCTCCTATGAAATTCAAATGGATGAACTGCGTGATTATCGGTTTTACGAGAATGACATGATTCACCCCAGTAATTTGGCTATCGAATACATTTGGGCGATTTTTAAAAGCAAATGGATTGATTCCAAAGTCTTCTCTACAATGACTGAAATCGATTCCATTCAAAAGGGCCTTGCCCACAAACCTTTTCAAGAGAATTCCGAAGCGCATCAAAAGTTCAAAACAAAACTTTCGGTGAAAATTAATCGAATTCAACAGCAATTTCCATACATCAATTTCGAGTAAGTAAAATATAGGGCATCTGCCTTATTGAATCAAAATCACACTTTTATGACTTTTGGAACTGAACTTTAAACTTCTGTTCTTATGAAAACTTTACTTCAAAAAAACATGTCGGTTTTGGCTATTTTGCTTTTTCTAGCTCCAGTCCTATTCGGACAAAAAGCCGAAAAACCAGACAACGCATTTAACAACTTAGGTTCTATCAAATGGATGAAAATGTCTGATCCTGGAACCTTAATTGTATCCACTTCAAATGGTATTTATGGAATTCGACCCAACGAATCGAAAACAACCTTTCTTTTTGACCAACGGAAAAACATCAAAGAAGACAACTTTAAGTTGCAACCAGGAACTCCTTATGCCATGTTCATTGCAAACGGATTAAAGGGAGTTACGTTCGTGATTGATATTGTATCAGGCAAAGTCCTATTCGATTCCAAGTCAAAAGATTTTACCTTTATCACAAGTCGCGACATCATTCTTCCAGAGAACAAACTAGTCGTTAGCGGCATGCGAAAAATCAAAGGAAAAGCAGGTCAGCGCTACTCCATTGCCGTTTTTGATTTGGCCACCGGTAATGAAGAACACACCATTCCTCAAAAGGGAAATAACAATGTGACCGGATCACCAGATATGTTGAACGGGAATCTATACATCCCAAGAAATAAGGGTGTTGATTGCATCAATTTGGCTTCTGGGAATACCCTCTGGACAGCCGATATCAAAAAGGCTACTTCTATAGAAGCCAGTGAAGATGCCATATATGCCTATCAAAAATCAGCGAATCTTAAAAACACAACTATTTACAGAATTAACAACAATGGAAGTCTTTCTTGGAAGGACGGAAACAAACTGAAAGGGCAAGTGCGTCAAACCGAATTCCTTTCAAACGGGATTGCCGTTTTAACCGATGTTTATGGAAAGAATCCGCAATCAAAAATCTACTTCATTGATGCCAATTCAGGAGAAGATTTGTGGGACAAAGCTCCCAAAACAAAAGGTCTTGTGAGTCATTTTTACACAGAGGACGACGGAATTATTTTCGGCGTTGCAAGTGGTGGAATCAATAAAATCAAATACGACGGAACTCCATTATGGAGAAAACCTCTGAAAACCGGACCTAGCATCAGTACATTGGCGAGAACCGAATCTGGAATTCTGTACATCACAGCAAAAGACGCTGATATCATCGATGAGAACACTGGTGAGTCGGTATTTGGCAAAAAACTAAAATACAAACAATCGAAAAGCGTTGCTTCTGCTTATGATGCTCAAAACAAACGATTTTTACTAAGCTGTAGCGATGGCTTGTACTCCATTGATGGAAGTTCAGGAAAATACGAACTAATTGCTAGTCCGAAGTTCAAAGAAAAGGAGATGCCTACAAAAATTGAACTTAGGAACGGAAATATTTTACTCTCAGCAAGCCAAAATATGATGTTGCTTTCTCCAGAGGGAAAAGAAATGTACCATACTCACTTTAAATCGCCTACAAAAAGTACTTTTATGAAGATTCTATCTGGAGCTTTGGCGGTAACCTCTATGGCCGTATCCACGAGTGCAGCTTTCCGAGCAGGTGCTAATAAAAACTCTATTGGAAATTACAATTCTTACGGCGCTCAAATGGACAGTTACTCAAAAGGTTTTGCACAAATTGCTGGCGCCTCCTTTAGTGCCATGAGCAAGCGATTTAAAGCATCAGCCCAAACTCAGAATGAGAATTTTATTCTTACCAAACTGAGCTCTGGTGTTGGGTTGGTAAAAATCGATAAAGATTCCGGTGAAAAAACCAAGGAGATATTATTGAAAGACAAAAAACCAACCTACATTGTGGATGAAATGGAGCGTATACTCTATTATCAAGCCAGTAAAAATAGTATCTACGCCTATAAGATTTAAGCTAATTCTTTCAACCGTTTTTAGGACTATCAATTTCTAAAAACGGTTGATTCTTTCTTTTCCTACTTCGAATTTTTTATGAAGTAGAAAAATAATCCTAAATTGAAATCACTCAATCTTAACGATTTACACATGAAAAAAACCGTTTTTATCTTTTTTGCATTTTTACTGACCATTCAACTCGGTGCTCAAGACAATCCGTATTCACTTTCTTATCAAGGTCTTCATAAAGACGTTCGAGAAGTTACCGGAGTATTTTACTTTCTTGATTCGAAAAGTGGAGAATTTGCAAAAAAATCCTTCAACAGATCAATTTACAATGATTTAGGCTTGGTGGTAAAATCTCAAACGTATAGCAAAAGTTCTTACCGTAAAACTGACACCATAACCAGCGTATATAATTACAATGCAGCTAACAAGTTAATTTCCATTATCAATGTGAGTAAAAAGAAAAGTAAATACGGTTCTGATCTCTATTTAATGTATGATGAAAAAGGTTATCTCATACGAACCGAAGCGCGTTTCTTTGATGGTCGAATTTTTTACAATACCTACAAAAACGATGCAGAAGGAAGAATGATTGAGAAGTTGGATTACAATGATCGAAAGAAATTGACTGCTAAAACCACAGTTTCCTACAATGGAAATGCTAAAAAGGAAGTCCGAACCACTTATGATCGAAGAAACGGGAACGTTCGTGCAACCATTCGCAGTAACTTTATCAATAACAAGCGTCAAAATCGCAGTTCATCGGGTAAATTCTCAGGATCAACAACAACTTATTCATATGATAAAAATGGGAATTTAAAGGAATCTATCACCACTGGGAAAAGAAACGCAACCACAAAAAATTATTATGCTTACGACGATCTTTCGAACTGGATCAAGTGGATATCCATCAGTGATAGAAGTGAACAAATCAGTTTCCGTAAGATTGTTTTTAAAGACGGTTCTACTGCGGGAGGTCTGAACTTTGACCCCGTTTTTGCCAAGAAGTATTCCAATCAAAAAGAAATTAAAGTCTTGCCATCTGCAAGCAATTAGTAAAATTCGATTCATCATGCAACCCAGTAACCTCATTGCACATTTCACCTACACACAATCCTTTTGGAATGATTATGTGACCGTTGAGTTAAAAAACAAAAAAGAAGACAATTATTATTTTGCCTTTGCCATCGCTATTTTATGTACCGGAGGTCTCATGTTCTTGCGCGATACGACATTCTTGGTGGCACTCGCATTTTCCTTGCCCTTTGCAATTTTAATTCCCTACCTAAGACAAAAATTGAACTACAAGTATCTTGTCAAAAACCCTCCAAATCCTGAAGTGAAAATCTTCGATAAATTCTTAAAAATCAACAATCATTCGATTGAATTCCGAAGCGACCAACGAAGACTGAAAGGCATAAAACTTATTGAGGCATCCAACGGAATGAATTTGTTGGAATTCGACATTCAATGGATTACAAGGAAAGGGCCAACCAATGATGAATACCGCATTCCCATTCCGAAGGAAAACTTGGAAGATGCACAAAAAATCATCAATACTTTAAGCACTTAAATACGGCAATTGCCGTATTTTTTTTGCTTAGTAGAGTTCAGATATTTGATTTGTAATCAATATTAAAATTCTCATGAAAAATTCAATCAAATTAATATTTAGTCTAGGTATTGTATTATCCATGATGGCCTGCACTAGTAATGATACAAGCGGTCCGACAGGATGTGATGAATGTGTATATACTTTAGCGGGAAATGAAACCAGTGGAACGGTGCCAAGCTCATTAAACGGGACTTACAATCTTACCTTCTCTTCATCCCAACCTGGGAGTCCGTATGCTGATGGCACCACTGCCAAATTCACAATCGATAACAACGAATTAACTGTAGAAATTGACGGTCAAGATTGCATTACACTGAAAAACCCAGTACAATTCAGCAATACTGAAGTAGCTTTTAATGACAGTTGTACCGCCAATGTTGCCTACTTTATTTCTGCCTCCCAAAACGGAACTTTAAATGAAATCAACGTAATGTCTGATTCTTCAACACCGTTTACTTTTTATGGTCAATTTGCAAATTAACAATGAAAAAGAAAAGTGAAATTCATGGTTGGTTGGTCAAATGACCCAACCAACCATTGTTTTCTAAAATCAATCAAAGAAACCCCGTATGCCTCATCAACTTGCACTTTTTACCTTCATCATCGGTATGATCTTCTACCTATTTTATAGCATAAGAGAACTAATGCAATTGAAAAAAAAACATCAGATAGATCTCCAAAAAATAGCAACTGAGATTACAAAAGAAGCATTGATTCTTAGTGAGCATAAAATTGATGATAAAATAATTACCTTAGAAAACCGAACTCAGCAAGCTTTTGAAAAAGTAAAGCTAGAATTGATTACTTTACATCATTCATTAGAGGTTATTCTTCCTTTCAAAGCAAATGGGACTCATGAATATTAGCTACAGACATATCATTCTATTGATGTTTTTCTGTTTTGGAATTGCATTACATGCTCAAAATTCGAGCTACCTGGATAGTATTTCGCAAATGGAAAAAACAAGCGATTCCAAGGCGTTTGTAACTGCTGTGATTGATATCCCTTATGATAAGGCGCTGAAAAATCCGAAGCTATTCCTCGAAATCAGCAAAGACGCCTCCAATCTCCTTAACGAAGAGAGTAATCCAATTCAATTGGCCATGGTATTTACTCAAATAGCACTTGCCTATCACTTTTCTTCAGAACCTGAGCTATCTATCGAATACAATTTAAAAGCCGCTCAACTCTTTGAGGAAAATAATGATATCGAATCCTTTGCACGTTGTTACCTTACGCTCGGTTGGCAAATTAAAAATAGAGATTTGAACAAGGGTTTGAACTTCATGAACAAGGGAATTCGAATTTTAGAAAAAAACAATACCAACTCCGAAAATTTGAAGTTCGGATACAACAATTATGGTGTTCTAAAACAACGAATCAACGAGTTAGACAGTGCTTTATATTTTCACAAAAAAGCACTAGACCTCAGCATCTTACAGAAAGACAGCGTATCCATTCCCTTTGCCTTAACTCATATGGCTGAGGTATATCTTAAAAAGGATGATTTTGCATTAGCCGAGAAATATTTTTTTGATGCGTTAAATCTTCGAAAAAAACGAAATGACATTTACGGAATAGCGGACAGTTACCTCTATATAGGAGATTTTTATTACAAAAAGGGCGATCTCAAAAAGGCGATTGTCAACTATCGTCAAGGAGGTGATATGGCGAAAACCAATGGCTACTTTCCACTTTACAAATATGCAGAAGAGTTTTTGTATAAATCTTACAAGAAACAAGGGAACTACCAAAAAGCAATGCAGTCTTATGAAGTATATAATCAACTAAAGGACAGCATCTTAAACCAAGACACCAACAATCGTATTGCGCAGCTACAAGTCGAATTTGAAACATCAGAAAAGGAACGTAAAATTTTGGCTCAGGATTTAGAAATCAAACAACGAAATTTAATTCTAACCTACTTGGGAGCGGCGTTAGTACTTATTGCAACTATTTTCTTCTTTATCAACAAAAAGAACAAAATGAAACAACTTCAGCTTCAAAGCGAAATGACCCTGAAGGAAGAATTGGCACAAATTAAAACCAAAAACAAACTGCAAGAACAACGCCTGGAAATCTCCAGGGATTTGCATGATAATATTGGATCTCAACTCACTTTTATAATTTCTTCCTTAGACAATTTGAAATACATTCAAACCAAAATGGGGCGCTCATTGGAAGAAAAGTTGGATGAAATTGGAGATTTCGCAAAAACCACCATTCATCAATTACGAGATACCATCTGGGCAATGAACAAAGATCAAATAAGCATTGATGATTTGGTAGTTCGCTTTTATTCTTATATCGAAAAAGCCAAATCCGTAGTCCCAAAAACACAGTTTGTTACATCCAACAATGCCGAAAGCGAAGCAATGTTGCCCTCTAATGTGGGTATTCAAATTTTCAGAATTGTCCAAGAAGGTATTAACAATGCTATAAAATACGCCAATGCCAATGAAATTGAACTTATCTTACATCTAAAAGATGAACACCTTCATATCGAGGTGAAAGACAATGGAGATGGATTTGATAAACGTGAGGTAGCTCTAGGAAACGGACTTCGAAACATGCAAACAAGAGCAGACCAAATCAATGGCAATATTTCAATCAATTCTGAAGAAGGCAAAGGAACAAGTATCATTTTAGAATATCCTCTAGACGCAAACTAATCGTATTATGAAGGTAAAAATTTGTATCGCTGAAGACAATCATTTCTTAGCCAAGGCCATCAAAGAAAAATTGGCCCTTTTTGATGATCTCTCTGTAAAGTTTATTGCCAATAACGGTGCAGAACTTATTGGACAATTGGAAGACAATCATCTTGTTGATGTAATTCTCATGGATATTCAAATGCCCGTCATGAATGGCATCAAGGCCACCGAACTAATTAAAAAAAGATATCCCCAAATTAAGGTGATCATGTTAACCGTTGTTGATGACGACGATTATGTTTTTAAATCAATCAAAGCAGGTGCAAACGGATACTTACTTAAGGAAATTGATCCCAAGAGTTTGCATGATAGCATCCACGAAGTATTGAATGGGGGTGCCCCAATGACTCCCAGTATTGCGCTAAAAACCCTAAAACTTTTACGCGGCGCTAACCTTCAAGCCTTTGATAACTCCGACAAAGAAAAAGTGCAGCTCTCCAAAAGGGAAACTGAAATTCTAACTCATTTGAGCAAGGGGCTGAACTATCATCAAATCGCAGAAAACCTTATCATATCACCTTCGACGGTGAGAAAACATATTGAAAATATCTACAAGAAGTTACAAGTCCACAACAAGATGGAAGCTGTTTTAAAGGCGAAAAATCAGAATATTATATAGCCTATTGTTCGAGTACCGAAGCTACATTCTGCCATGGTCCACCATTGAGAACATCAACACCATGGTTGGAAAGAAATTGAGTTGCTTGTCCACTACGACCACCACTTTTACATACCGCAATTACAGGTTTTCCCCATGATTTTATTTCATCAACATTTAACGGTACAGTTGTTAATGTAATATGTTTTGAACCCTTTACGTGTCCGTCTTGGTATTCACCTAAGGTTCTAACATCTAAAACCACAGCTCCTTTTTCTAAATATTCCTTTATCTCGTTCTCTGAAGATCCTGGTTTTAAAAAATCAAAAAATCCCATAAATTATACTTGCTCTTGTTTAACGTTTAATAATTGCAATCCGTTCTCAATCAAACCTGAAAGCTCATCATTTTGTTGCAAACTTTCCAAATAGCTTAAAATTTCAAACTGATTTGCAAAATTACGTTTTACTGACAATTCATACAACTCCAAAACCAATAGCCAATCTTTAGGGAACTTCGACTGCAAGACATTGAATATTTCTGTTATTTTAGACTCAGTAGCCGAATCTGTTTCCCGCATTTCTCGAACTTCATCATACAGTTTAAACAATGCTTGTTCCGATTCTGTGTACTTGATTTTACCTGTTTTGGTATTGGAAACCTTTCCAATATCTTCAAAGGATGCCACATCTGCTGGACCAGCATAAGCCGAAATCACATCGGTACCAATGGCCATGTCATACACACCCCAATCTGGGTGAAACAAAATTTCATCACCATAAGTAACGGTACAATTATCGAGTGTGATGATTAGAATTTTTCCACGTAAGTCACGTGTTCCAGTTATCGCTTTTCCTTTTACTACCACTCCACTTTCAAACTCCAAGCGCATCTCTTCACCTTCGTAGATTCCGTAGGCTTTTAAGTCTCTCGGACTCATGTCTTCAATGGGTAGATTGATTCCTTTCAATTTCCCAACTGGACTTCCGAATCCGTCTGAATGTGAGGTGATGCCGTGACCAATCAGTTCTTTATCTCTATTTGCCAAAGCAGTCGGACCTGTGGTTTGGAAGTAGGCTACCTTGTTGTTCTTATGTTTGATTACTTTGGAAAACACTCCCGAAATCTGAATTCCGGTAGACAATTCAATGGTTCCTAAATTATTAGAATCAATTAATTTTTCAACACCCGAAAGTCCTCCAGTTCGAAGCGCCATAGTATTGGCAAATTCATCAAGCACCAAACTCAAGTAGGCAAAATCTGGGGTTACATACAATTGAGGTTGCGGTTTGGTAATGTCAAAACTTTGCTTGGCGGCATCAAGGCTGTAGGGAATTTTCTTCACCTCATCCTTCAAACACCATGTACTTTCACCAATGGATGATAATAGTCCTGCTCCATAAATCTTCGGGGCCTTCACGTCGCCAATCAAACCGTACTCAACAGTCCACCAATGTAAATTACGTATCTGAGCCATCTCAGAAAGTTCGCCCATATTGTTTTGAAGCCACTCTACTTTTATTTGGGCCTCATTGATTTCTTTTTCGGTAGAATTTGGGTTTTCTTTTAAGATGGATAACAATCGTATCGCTTCATACATTTCGTAATCTTTGGAAGACGAAATAGCCTTGGATCCAATCTCCCCAAACCTTCTTAAATATTCTGAATATTCTGGATTTGCAATGATGGGAGCATGTCCGGCAGCCTCGTGAATGATATCAGGTGCTGGTGTGTATTTGATATGATCAATGGTTCGCATTTCTGAAGCGATGACCAACACATTGTAAGCTTGAAATTCCATAAAAGCATTCGGCGGAATGAATCCGTCAACTGAAACGGCAGCCCAACCAATCTCTTTCAAGATTCGATTCATTCCCTCCATATGGGGAATGTGCTCGATTGAAATTCCGGTTTTGTCCAATCCGTCAACATAAGAATCGTGAGCCACACGACTCAGGTAATCTACATTCAAGCGCATTACATAACGCCAAACAGCCTGATTTTGAGGCGTATACTCCTCATAAGGTTGCTTTACAATGAACTTGTGTAAGTGCTTGGGTAATTTCTTGGTTACTTCGTTGATTTCAAAATGTGCTTCCATTGAAGAATATTTATTTAATCGATAGTAAAATTAAGGATTTTACAAATTTTAGGCCCTATAAGTCTGTTAAAATTCCATATTATCTAATGAATTATTAAATTGACAATTCCCTTATTTCACAACTAAAAAGATAGGTTTTGATGACCCTCGACTCACAAAACTTTGTAATTTTAAGCGTAAATATTTGAACATGAACAAGAAAGTAATTTTAATGATTTTAGATGGTTGGGGAATAACGCAAGACCCCGCGGTTTCAGCTGTAAATCATGCCGAAACACCATTTATTGATTCTTTATATACAAAATTCCCACACGCCCAGTTGAGAACCGACGGAGAGCATGTGGGACTACCAGAAGGCCAAATGGGTAACTCCGAAGTTGGTCATATGAATTTAGGTGCTGGAAGGATTGTCTATCAAAATTTGGCCAAAATCAATATAGCCGTTCGCGAAAAGAATCTTCAGAATGAGCAAGTGTTGAAAGAGGCTTTTCAATATGCCAAAGAAAACAATAAAAACATTCACCTTTTAGGCTTGGTTTCTGATGGAGGAATTCATTCTCATATCAATCACTTAAAAGGTCTACTAGACGCCGCTTCGGAGGCCGATTTAACCAATGTTTATTTGCATGCCTTTACGGATGGAAGAGATTGTGATCCGAAGTCTGGTAAAGGATTTATTTCAGACATTCAAAATCACCTTTCAAATACGACGGGTGAATTGGCAACGGTTGTAGGACGCTATTATGCCATGGATAGAGACAAGCGTTGGGAACGCGTAAAACTTGCCTACGATGCGCTAGTTAATGGTATTGGAACAACCTCTAACGATGCCGAAAAAAGCATTCAAGCTAGTTATGACGATGGTGTAACTGATGAATTCATCAAACCTATCGTTATGACCGATGACCATGGAAATCCAAAAGCTACGATTCAAGAAGATGATGTGGTTTTGTTTTTTAATTTCCGAACAGACCGTGGAAGGCAATTAACGCAGGTACTCTCCCAAGAGGACAATCACGAGTATAACATGCACAAAATTCCGTTGTACTTCATGACGATGACCATGTATGATGAGACCTTTAAGGGCATCAAGGTGATTTACAATAATGAGAATATTGAAAATACGATTGGAGAAGTTTTGGAAAAGGCTGGTAAAAAACAAATTAGAATCGCAGAAACCGAAAAGTACCCACATGTGACCTTTTTCTTTTCAGGAGGTCGAGAAGATGAATTCGAGGGGGAGAAAAGATTGTTGTGTCCATCACCAAAAGTGGCTACCTACGATTTAAAACCAGAGATGAGTGCCTATGAGATTCGCGATGCCATCCTTCCTGAATTGGAAAGCGAAGAAGTTGATTTTGTGTGTCTCAATTTTGCCAACGGAGATATGGTTGGACATACCGGAGTAATGGAAGCTGCTATCAAGGCATGTGAGGCTGTGGATAGTTGTGTAAGTGATATTATCACGACCGCATTAGAACACAATTATTCCACCCTATTGATTGCCGATCATGGTAATTGTGAAACCATGAAAAATCCTGATGGGAGTCCACATACTGCTCACACTACCAATCCAGTTCCGTTAATTTTAATTGATAAAGACCTGACTTCCATAAAAAATGGTATTTTGGGAGACGTTGCCCCCACAATTTTACACATGATGGGTGTTGAGCAACCTGCTGAAATGACACAAAAAACACTAGTTTAATTATGAAAAAAATTCTTCTTTTCTCTTTATTTCTCTCGTTCTTGAGTTGCGAAGCTCAGCAAAAAATAACGGCTAAGAAAAATGAACAAGGACATTTAATTGGCATCGCCAACAAAGAATCCTTCCAAGACGAATCTTTTAAATATTGGTTTGACGACCGTTATCAAGAATACAAAACCGACAAAGAGTTGATCGATAAAATCAAGAAAAAGATCAAAAAGTATAAGATCAAAGGGTTTATGGGCACCTGGTGTGGTGATAGCCGACGTGAAACTCCTAGATTCTTTAAAATCTTAGATGAAACAGGTTATAATCTTAAAAACTTTGAACTCATTACCGTAAATCGCAGCAAAGCTACACCCGATAGTCTGGAGCAGGGATACAATATCATTCGCGTACCCACCTTCATCTTTTACCGTAAGGGGAAAGAGGTTGGACGTTATGTGGAATATCCTCGAGAAACAATGGAGAAAGATATATTAAAGATCATTTCAGGAGAGCCTTACAAGCATTCTTACGAGAAGGACTAAAATATCGTCTAAATCTTCTATTTTTGTAGCCTAATTTTTCAAAATGATCATACCAAAATCTAAGGAAGAAATCGAATTAATGCGCGAAAGTGCTCTTGTTGTCTCTAAAACTTTGGGCATGTTGGCCAAAGAAGTGAAACCGGGAGTTACTACGCTCTATTTGGATAAACTGGCGGAAGACTTTATTCGTTCGGAGGGTGCCATTCCAGGTTTTTTAGGATTGTATGATTTTCCGAATACCTTGTGTATGAGTCCGAATGAACAAGTAGTTCACGGATTTCCAACAACTGAGCCTTTGAGAGAAGGTGATATCATCTCTATTGATTGTGGTGCCATAAAAAATGAATTTTATGGAGATCATGCCTACACTTTTGCGGTTGGTGAAATTGATCCTGAGACGGAAAAATTGTTACAGGTGACCAAAGAGAGTTTGTATGTTGGTATCAAAGAATTTCGAATTGGAAATCGAATTGGAGATGTTGGTTATGCCATTCAGAAATACACAGAGAATCATGGATATGGTGTGGTTCGAGAATTGGTAGGTCATGGATTGGGTAGAAAAATGCACGAAGACCCTGAAATGCCGAATTACGGGAAACGCGGTCGTGGTAAAAAATTCATAGAAGGTATGGTGGTTGCCATAGAACCTATGATTAACATGGGAACTCATAAAATTAGACAACACAGCGATGGTTGGACCATCACAACTTTAGACAAAAAACCTTCTGCGCACTTTGAGCACAATGTGGCCATTGTGGATGGGAAACCAGAACTTTTATCGACTTTCAAATACATTTATAAAGCATTGGGTATTGAGAGTGATGAAGAAGAACCATTCAGAAAGGAGCCATTGGTGGTATAAATGAAACTCTTCAAGCTCATACTAAACACCATTCCGAGACCGTGGTTAATCTCCTTGAGCTATTGGGTTCGACCTATTTTTGCATTCTATTTAAAAGGCAATAAATTCACCGATCCGATCGATGGGAAAAGCTTTCGAAAGTTACTACCCTATGGTTATCAAAATCAACGTGAGAATGCCTTATCACCAAGTACACTTTCTTTAGAGCGACACCGACTCATGTGGTTGTATCTTCAAGAAGAGACCGATTTTTTCACCAATACAGAAAACAAAAAAGTTTTACATTTTGCTCCCGAGCAATGTTTTTACAAGAGATTTCGAAATCAGCAAAACATCGAATACGTAACGACGGATTTAATCTCTCCCCTTGCCGATGTAAAAGCGGATATTTGCAATCTACCTTTTGAAGATGCCTCCTTCGACATCATTTTTTGCAATCATGTGTTGGAGCACATTCCTGATGACACCCAAGCCATGAAGGAATTGTATCGAATTCTTAAAAAAGGAGGTATGGGAATCTTTCAAGTACCTCAAAACATGGAATTAGAAGAAACTTTTGAAGACGATAGCATTACTGATAAAACACAGCGAACACTTATTTTTGGTCAATACGACCACGTTCGTGTTTATGGAAGAGATTACTTTGATAAGCTACGCTCGGTAGGTTTTGAGGTCCAAGAAATAGACTATACAAAAAAAATCGCCCCAGAACAATTGGAGCGATATGCTTTAATGAAGGGTGAAATACTACCCGTTTGTTTCAAATAGTTATTTGTCGGTAAATTTTCGGATAAAGTCTTGCATCTTCTCAAGACGCTGTTCTCCTAAAATCATGATTCCGTTTTGAAAAATCTGGAAATTTCCATCTTTTCGTCGCTTAACGATGGAGATTCCTTCATAACCCATTGCATTGTCTTGCAATGGTTCTACCTCCATTCCTTTTTGATTAAGCCAAACGGTTGCCTCTCCTTTTTTTGCTTGAAGCGTATTCTGATGGAAGGCCCCGAGGTAGTCATAATCAACACCAAATTTCTTCATTGATCCATCAATGGAGAATAAGAAAGCGTTCAGTTTAAATTCTGGTAAATACAAAGGATGTACGCCACCTCCCAAGTGACCCCCGAAGGCATACCAAGTCTTCTCCTTTTTAATTTCGCCATCACTGTTGTAATTATCAATTACATCCGCCTTTCTGAATTTTTTGAATAACTCTTTGTCTGCCGTAAATGAGACGATTTCTTGAGTATTTAAATTGATAACCAGGGGCTCGTATGCATTATTAGGATAGGTCACCAAGTATCCATTCTCTCTTGGCAGGAGAACTTCCCCATAATGAGTAGAAAGTGTATTGAACTCCACCAATTCTACAATTTCAAAACCTTTCTTCACATTGGTGTCATAGCAATACAATTGTGTTGGATCTTTCACTTTATCCTTAAAAATGAAATATCCGGAAAAACTCACAACGTCTTCGTAATCATTGGCAGAAACTAAGATCTCTCCCACATCCGAAAGGGCTCCGAACTTTCCATTTTTCGAGTACAACGCAATTCCGTTTTTATTAAACTCATAGATGGTATCGGCTTTGAATGACAATTCTTCTGCGCGCTTTACCCATACATTTTCTAGAGAATCAATGTATTTAGAATACTTTTCTTTGAGAATTCGCTCTCGTTCCAATCGCTTTTCTTCAGCAACAAGTTTGTCCAATTCATCATTGATTAATACAGCAAGTTCAACTTGTTCGAGGTATTGTTCGTTCTTTCGTTTTTTATAAAGTTGGAAATACTTTTTGGATAATGTTTTGGCGGTTCTATACTCACCAATTTCAAAGTATATACGAGCACCCAACTTTGCCATATCCGGTGTTTTGACTGAATCAATATACTTCAAGGCTTTTTCAAAGAGAACTTTGGCTTCTCTAAAATCGATACTTTCCTCAATAGCGAGTCGTGCCCTTTTCAGGTAAACCCCTGCGATTTCATCATTGGTTTGGGAATACCCGCTAAACGAGCACAAAAAGGCAAGAAGCACAATTATTTTCTTCATAGAACTGACTTTTTTCAACATAGTGGGATACAAAGTAACAAAATTATTTAGTGAATTAAGGAAGGCTACTAGCCTATTCTCCGCAGACAATACCCTCCGTATTCGTTAGACCCTAGTTTTTAAGATTCGTATATTCTTGAAGCTGATTTTTTTCATCCGTATAAATGAGAATCACTTCCAAATCGGATCTTTTATCCAAAAATTCTTTTGCTTTTTCTAGTCCCATTGCCATGATTGCCGTAGCATAGGCGTCAACATCGGCACAATCTGAAGTTCCAATTATGGATGCACTTAGCAAATTACTTTCCTCTGCCTTACCTGTTTTGGGATTGATGGTATGGACATACTTGGTTCCATTGTCCGACACACGGAATTTTCGGTAGTTTCCTGAGGTGGCCATTGATTTGTTCGAAAGATTAATTTTCTTGAATCCTCCCGAATTATCAGCATCTACAGGATTGACTACTTGAATCACCCAAGGTTTTCCCTCCCCTTTCACTCCTTTGGTTCGAATTTCACCACCTATTTCTATGAGGTAATTGTTAATTCCCTTAGCATCAAAAAACCGAGCAACTATATCAATTCCAGATCCCTTGGCAATCGAATTAAAATCTAAATAAATATTTGGATGCTCCTTTTGAATGATAGCTCCCTCTGCACGCACCTTGTCCAATCCGACAAAAGGCATGATGGAATCAATTTGTTTCTGTGTTAAATTGATTTTGGAATTGGCAGGACCAAAACCATAAGCGTTCACCAGGCTACCAACGGTTGGATCAAAAAAGCCATTGGTTTCTTTATAAATCCGTTTTGATTTCTGCAAAACCTCCGAAAAGATGGTATCAATCGGTACATTTTCTCCTCGATTGACTTTTGAAATTATAGAATTGGGAATGTAGGTGGAGACCGAATTATTGGTCATCTCAAAAAGGCTATCCAACTCTTTTTGATAGTTTATATCCGTATCTAAATAGGTGATCTTGTAGGTGGTTCCGAACACCGACCCAGCCAAATCTACTCGTCTTGAGGTATCCTCAGAACAACCAACGAAAATTGCAATTATTGCAATAAAGAGCAGTGTTTTTTTCATTTTTAGAAAATGTTAATAGAGTACCTAAAAATACTGTTTATTTTTTCACAATTCTTTGTTAACCAAGGTATTTTTCTATCCTTTTTTATACTTTTGTTTGGAATTAATATTATTATCAAATGAAGAAAATATCAATTTTATTAACAGTTGCAATCGCATTAAGCTCTTGTGTTTCTAAGAAAGAATTTACTGCCTTGCAGGCAAAGCATGATCAAAAAGAACAAGAATTGTTGGCCACCAAAACAAGCTTACAGAAATGTATGATTGAAATGGAGAAAAAAGAAGCCAAGTCAGTTGCACTTACCTCTCAGGTTGAATCCCTAAAAGAGGACAAGAAAACTGCCTTAAAACAAGTTGAAAATTTGACGGTGCTTACGCAATCATCTTCAGATAATATTAAGAAGGTAATCTCTCAATTGAGCGAAAAAGACAAGTACATCAATGGAATCCGTAAGGCTATGACTCAAAAGGATTCTATCAACTTAGCAATCAAATACCACTTAACGAAAAACTTAACTGACGGTATTCAAGATAAAGATATCGAAGTGAATGTTGAAAAGACAGTTGTATTTATCTCCATCTCAGACAAGTTGTTGTTTAAAAGTGGAAGCTACAACATCACTGAAAAAGCATACGAAGTGTTAGAAAAGATTGCTACAGTAATCAAAGGTCAAGAAGGAATGGATGTATTAATCGAAGGTCACACCGATTCTACACCAATCAAGAGAGACTTGATTCAAGATAACTGGGATTTATCTGCCTTAAGAGCTACTTCTATCGTAAGAGTATTGCAATACAAATACGGAGTGAAGCCAGAGCGTTTAACCGCTGCAGGAAGAAGCCAGTATATTCCAATTGCTGAAAACGACACCCCAGAAAACAAAGCAAAGAACAGAAGAACAAAAATCATCATCATGCCTAAGTTGAATCAATTCTTTGATTTATTAGAGCAAGATGCTGACTAAGCATATTCAACACATAAAAAAAGCACCTCGTTGAGGTGCTTTTTTTTTTACTATAATATTTCTAAAAAATCTTCAAAAGCTAGATAATAGGGCTGGTTTTTAAAAACCGGGTTGTCAACTGATTCAGCATTTGCTATTCCCACCCCAGCAAACCAAACCTTGGCGTTGTTCTTCTTGGCATGCTCCTTAAAGGTCTCCATCCACAACACATCATAATCATTCGGATTTTGCAAATTGGTCGTCGCCTTTACCAAAACAAAAATGGTTGGTTCACCCTTTTTGTATAAAACAAACTGTGGATGTTTTTTTAGGTGGCTATTGATTGCTTGGAATTCATAACCCATTCCGGTTAATTTTTCACCCACAAAGTTCATTGCTAGATTGTGGAGTTCTTGGGGAGTTAATACTTGCATTACTTTCTTTTGTTTTTTCGATTATAATTTTTGTCTCCTCTTGTTTTTGGCTTTTTGTATTTCTTGGCGATCTCTCTTTTATATTTCCCTCCCAGATTCACTTTTTTATTTTTCTCACTTTTCTCGTGAAACGCAGGTCCAGGAACATACTCAAGTTTTGTTCTATTTTTAGACTGTGACTGATCTTCATTAGGACGTTCTTCTTCAATTAATTGTCTTGAAATTTCCACACCTTCAGGAAAAGGTGTTGTCGGAATTTCGTATTTCATAAATGCTTCAATCTTTTCCTTGGCAGCTTCTTCCTTTGCTGTCGAAAATAAAATCGAATTTCCTTTTCTCTCTGCTCGACCCGTTCTACCAATTCTATGCATGTAATTTTCAGGAAAATCAGGAGTATCAAAATTGATAACGTGACTCACATTATCAAAATCCAATCCTCTTGCCATGACATCCGTGGCTATTAAAATTCGATTTGTACCCTCATCAAATTGGCGGATCGAACGTATCCTATAATTCTGGGTTTTATTGGAGTGAATGACGCATAGTTCAGTTCCAAAAAACTCTTCGAGTTGCTTGAACAAGAAATCTGCGGTACGCTTGAATCTTACAAAAATCAGTACTTTATTGAATGATTCTTTATCAGCTAAGAGATGTTTCAGCAAGTTGACTTTGGTAAAAAAATTTGGTACTTGATAAGCTTCTTGTGTGATGTTCTCTAAAGGTGTACCGCTCACAGCAATCGATAACTTTTGTGGATTTTTGAAGAAGTCATAAATCAAAGTATCCACCTCATTGGTCATTGTCGCCGAAAAGAGAATGTTCTGTCTTCTTTCAGGGATAATTTCAAAAATATTCATCAATTGTGGCCTGAAACCTAAATCGAGCATTACATCAACTTCATCAATGACCAACTTTTGAATGGTCTTTAATTTCAATGCATTGCTCAACCCCAAATCATACAAGCGTCCAGGTGTTGCCACAATAATATCCTGTCCTTGTAGAATGGCTTGTTTTTGTGTATTGATATTTGTTCCGCCATATACCCCTAACACCCTCACATTGATATATTTGGCTAACTTCTCAATTTCTTCTACCGCTTGTAGGACTAACTCCCTGGTTGGCACCAAAACAAGAACTCTAGGATGTTTTTGTTTGGAAAACTTTAAATCTCTTAAAATAGGTAGCATGTAGGCAAATGTTTTACCAGTACCCGTTTGTGCAATTCCAACAACATCCCTACCCGACCGCACCACTGAAAAAGCTTGTGATTGAATCGGAGTTGGAGTCTCGAACCCTAAATCTTCTAGCGCATAATGCAATTGATTGGAAAGATCTAAGTCTTGAAAAGTCATTCCTATTTTTTTTCAAAGGTACGTCATATAAAGCAATGAAAAATAGGAACCCTTGGTAGAAAGTATTGTAATTTTGCATTTTCAATTTTCTATAAATGATAACTGATACCCACACCCATTTATACTCAGAACAGTTTGATGGCGATCAAGATGAGATGATCCAGCGTGCCTTAGATAAAAACATCTCTCGATTTTTTATTCCGGCAATTGACTCCTCCTACACAGAAAGGATGATGAAACTTGAAGCCAATTATCCTGACAATGTATTTCTAATGATGGGATTGCATCCTACATCAGTGAAGGAAAACTATCAAGAAGAATTAGCGCATGTGAAAGAATGGGTCGACAAGCGCGATTTCTTTGCCATTGGTGAAATTGGAATCGATTTGTATTGGGACAAGAGCTTTTTTAAACAACAGCAAGAAGCCTTTAAAACGCAAATTCAATGGGCCAAGGAAAAAGACTTACCCATTGTGATTCACTGTCGCGAGTCCTTTGATGAAATTTTTGAAGTATTGGACGGCGAAAAAGATGAAAAACTACGTGGTATATTTCATTGTTTCACAGGGAATCTAGAGCAAGCTCACCAGGCCATTTCCTACAACATGAAACTCGGAATTGGTGGTGTAGTAACCTTTAAGAATGGAAAGATTGATCAGTTCTTGAATCAAATCGATTTGAAACACATCGTTTTAGAAACTGACGCACCTTATTTGGCACCCAAGCCCTACCGAGGAAAAAGAAATGAAAGTGCTTACATTGAAAAGGTGTTGGATAAATTAGTTGATATTTATGGTCTATCTTATGATGAAATAGCCGAAATTACAACCAATAATTCAAAAGAAGTCTTTGCCATCTAATCCATTAGAAATCGCAATCATCGACTCTCCTTTAGGTCTAATTGAAATAAAAGGAGATGCACAAGGTATTCAAGTCGTTTCCTTTCGAGATGAAACAGCGACGATCTCTTCAACCATTCCTAAAAACCTGCAGAATTGTGTAACCCAACTACAGGAATATTTTTCGGGCAGTCGTCGTGATTTCTCTATTCTATTAAATCCGCAAGGAACCGAGTTTCAACGAAAGGTTTGGCAAATTTTACAAGAGATACCAGCCGGAAAAACACGAAGTTACCTAGACCAAGCCAAAGCATATGGCGATTTAAAAGCGATTCGTGCCATCGCGAGTGCCAATGGTAAAAATCCAATAAGCATCCTTATTCCATGTCATCGGGTGATTGGAACTGATGGATCTTTAACAGGTTACGCGGGTGGTTTGTGGCGTAAAAAATGGCTATTGGAACACGAAAATCCTTCGAAACAACAGCGATTATTCTAAGTTAAAGAATAGCATAAAAAACATATTTTTACGTTACTAGGTAGTATTTATGAATAAAAAATTACTTCTACTCTTTTTCCTTTGTATGTGTTTTGGTATTCAGGCACAGACTGGAAACTCGAATTTTAGAAGTAAAGTTCTCCTTGTAAAAAAGGACAGCATTCAACTTGATTCTGTGGCGATCAACCCAAACGGATTCAAAGTCTTTGATGCAACTAAAAAACTCATTCCACCAACCAATTATTCCATAGATTTCGCTGCTGCTCTGTTGATCATCGATTCTAACAAGTATTCATCAATTTTAGTAGAGTACTTTGTATACCCAGAATTTCTAACCAAAACCTACACTCCTTATAGTGAAAGTCTGATCATTGAACAAAACACCAACGACCAAGTCTATCGCTTTCGAAAGCCCAACAGGCAAAAGAACGTAAAGATCTTCGAGGGACTAGAAACTCGAGGCTTCATTTCTCGAGGCCTCACGTCTGGAAATAATCAAAATGCAGTAACCAATTCGGCACTTGACCTTGAAATCTCAGGAAAATTATCTAAAAACGTGTCCTTACGAGCACGCATTTTTGACACCAATATTCCTATTCAAGAAAACGGGTATTCTCAAAATTTTACAGATTTCGATCGGATCTACATGGAAATTTTCAGCGATAATTGGGGTGTACGAGCTGGGGATATCTCCATTGAAAACCGAACAAGCTTCTTTGTTCCCTTTACCAAACAAATTGCGGGACTGCGTGTCAATGCGAAATTGAATGATGAATTTGGGTTTTCAGCATCCGGAGCTGTGGTTCGAGGTAAGTTCAATAATTTCCGCTTTGTAGGTGTTGAAGGGAATCAAGGTCCGTACAAACTCTTTGGTCAAAATAACGAGGCTGCAATTTTGATCATTGAAGGCAGTGATCGGGTATTTGTAAACGGAGTACCAATTGAACGAGGAGAGAACAAAGATTATGTAATCAACTACAACCTCGGTGAAATTGTATTTAATACGACCTATCCCATCAATAATGACATGCGAATTACGGTAGAATTTCAATATTCTGACCGTAATTTCACACGTTTCATTAGCTATAATGAGGCTGAATACAAAGGCGAAAAGTTTGAAATATCTGCATTCTTTTACAGCGAAAATGATGCTAAAAATCAACCCTTACAACAGAGTTTGAGCGATGCACAAAAACAGATTCTGGCCAATGCAGGAAATAATACAGCGGCCATGATTGCCGAGAGTGCATTTCGAGATCCTTTTGATGAGAACAAAATCCTATACCGTCGAACCAATAACGGAACGACCGATTTCTTTGAATATTCGACCAATCCGAATGATGTACTTTTCACAGTAACCTTCAGCAATGTAGGTCAGAATAATGGCGATTATGTGCTAGATCGATCAACCGCAATCGGAAATATTTTTGTCTTTGTTGGAGTCAACCAGGGAGATTTTCAACCCATTGTTCGACTTACCGCTCCGAATAAGTCACAATTTGCAGTGGTACAATCATCCTATGCACCCACTGAAAAAACCAAGATTGAAACAGAAATTGCATTGAGCAATAATGACCCGAATCTCTTTTCTGATATCGATAACGATTTGAACGACGGATTGGCAGCCAAAGTCACCCTAAGACAAAACATCATTAATAAAAAATGGAAACTGAACGCTTTATTGAGTCATGAGTATGCCCATAAAAACTTTCGAACCTTGCAGCGTTGGGAATCCATCGAATTCAATCGCGATTGGAACTTACTCACAAATAACGGCACCAAGAACTATTTCAAATCCGAATTGGAGCTACGCAAAGATCAAAATAATTACTTGCTTTACCGCTTCAATCATTTGAATTACATCGATCTTTTTAACGGGAACAAACATGATTTTCAATCGAATTTTCAATTGAAAAACACAAGAATCTCACTCAATTCCAGTTTTTTAACCAATACCTCTACCCTCGAAAACAATTCATTTTTCCGAACCATTGGTCGAGTAGAACACTTTTTCAATAAAAGTTGGGTTGGCCTCTTGGCCAATGTTGAGAACAATACGAGGGAGAACATCACTACCCAAGAATTGATCAATACCAGTCATAAGTACAAAGATTATGAAGCCTATGTGGGAATAGGTGATTCTACAAAAGTATACGCTAAAATCGGGTTTAACTATCGTGATAATGACAGTATTCGATCCAATCGATTTGAACAAATCAACAATAGAAAAACCTATTACATTCAAAGTCGACTCATCCAAAATAAGGATACCAAGTTGAGTCTATTTGCCAATTTTAGAGAGACCGAAAATCAGTTCTCAGCCAATGAAAAATCCTTGAACTCAAGATTGATATATCAGCAAAAACTCTTTAATGATTTTGTAAGCTTGAACACCACTTATGAGACTTCTTCAGGAAATGTGGCGCGACAGGATTTCATTTATGTTCGAACCGAACCCGGATTGGGTTTTTATACTTGGATCGATTATAATGGCGATGGGATCAAAGATTTTAATGAATTTGAAATAGCTCAGTTTCAGGATCAAGCAGAATACTTGAGATTACCAAAACCAAACCTTCGCTTTGTGCCGACACAAAAGGCAAAATGGCAACAAAATATTTTTATAAATTTTAAAAAATGGGCAGATCAAAAAGGATTGAAAAAAACCATTTCGCACTTCAGCAATCAAACCTTTTTGTTGGCGAGTAATGAACAAGAACGAACGGGAAACTCCTTTCAATTGAACCCTTTTGATTTTGAAGAAAACAGTTTGGTAAGCCTTCAATTGAATTTTCGAAACACCATTCATTACAACCGAGGCATGCAAAACTACAGTACTAGTTATACCTATGGAAATTCGAAAATGAAGCAACAGTTTCTCATAGGTAATCAAGATAATGATGTGGCATTGCATCAACTCGATTTTGCTCACAAATTCTCTACTTATTGGTTGGTGGAACTGATGACGTCTTTCTCAACGAATTCGTTGAATACAGAGAATTTTGCAGATAGAAACTACGAGCTTTGCAATTATGAAATTCAGCCTAAACTAAATTTCTTGTATTCTAAGGATTATCGGTTTTCAGGATATTATCACTTTAAGAAAAAGGAGAATTCGATTTTAAATCAAGAGGAACTAAACCAACAAAAATTCGGACTAGAATACTTCTTCCTAGGCAAAAAAAATCAGCAAGTTTCGGCCATGCTAAACTATTACCTCAACGACTTTCGCGGCAATCCGAATTCTCCAGTGGCATACCAAATGTTAGAAGGACTTCAAGCTGGAAAAAACCTGACGTGGAACCTGGTTTTTAATAAAAAACTAAACTCCTTCCTAAATCTCAACCTCAATTACTTCGGAAGAAAAAGTGAAAATGTAAGAGCCATACACAGTGGCAGTGTTCAGTTAAGGGCCGACTTTTAAGTCCTACTCCCTGAAAGAGAATTCATTTTTTTTGACTAACTTTAAGGGTATGAAGAAGATTTTATCCATTCTTTTGACCCAACTCATCCTTATCCAAAGTTTACAAATTGGATTTGATGACTTTGTCAAAATTGAAAATCTTCTCGAACATGCGCAATACCACCAGGAACAATACGGGGATACCTTCTTTGAATTTCTAATGGAGCACTACGCGGATGACGATCATCCCATTGTTGAACATGAAGAACACAAAGATCTTCCTTTTAAAAAGGATGCCAATCATTTGAATCAAGCACCGATAATGATCGCTTTTCAAGCAGTGAAGTATGATTTAGCGCAACAGTCAAATCAACAAAAAAAAGGTTCGTTTTTTTACAAAGAACCGGTTACCGAATCTTCACACTCCATCATCTTACAGCCACCCAAAGCATAATTCAAAATTGAATTTTTGAAAACTAGTTTTCGACAGGAAGATTTACTTCCTTCTATCAATCTATGAATTATGTTAGACAACCTTATTAAGTTTAGTTTAAAGAACAAACTAATCATTTTACTCCTTGTTGGTTTTATAGTGGCCTTCGGAATTTATTCTTTGTTTAAAATCCCGATTGGTGCCGTGCCGGACGTGACCAACAACCAAGTGCAAGTCATTACCACTTCAAGAAATTTATCAACTGAAGATATCGAGAAGTTCATTACCTACCCCATCGAATTAGAAATGGCCAATCTTCCAGGGGTCAAGGAAATTCGTTCAATTTCAAAGTTCGGATTATCTGTAGTGACCATTGTATTCGAAGACAACCTGGGCACCTACTTACCAAGACAATTAATTGCAGAAAAAATTGCAGTAGCCTCAGAACGCATCCCAAAGTCTTTTGGAACCCCACAAATGGGACCTATAACCACGGGATTGGGAGAAATCTTTCAATACATCCTTGATGTGGAGCCTGAATATCAAGGCAGGTATTCTCCGATGGATTTGCGCACCATTCAAGATTGGATTGTGAAGCGGCAATTATCGGGAATTCCGGGAGTAGTTGAAATCAATACCTGGGGTGGTTATTTGAAACAGTATGAGGTAGCCATCAATCCGGATAAACTTACCGCAATGAACATCAGTATCTCAGAGATCTATTCGGCCTTAGAGAAAAATAACGGTATCGCAGGAGGTGGTTATATCGAAAAAGACAACACTTCATACTTCATCAGAGGTGAGGGCTTGTTAAAACACAAAAAGGACATTGAAAGCATTGTTATTAAAAACCAACCAAATCCCATCTTTTTAAGAGATGTTGCTACGGTAGATTATGGATACGCAACGCGGTTTGGAGCCATAACGGGAAACGGGGAAGGAGAAAAAGTTCTGGGACAAATTATGATGCTCAAAGACGAGAACTCAAAAGAGGTTATTGATGCTGTGAAAGCAAGAGTCTCAGAAATTCAAAAAAGCCTACCCAAAGGTGTGTTTATTAATGGCTTCTTAGACCGAAGTGAACTCATCGATCGAACTACTTATACGGTTTCTGAAAATCTAATTATTGGATCCTTAATCGTTGTGTTTGTAGTAGTACTCATTTTAGGCAATCTTCGTTCCGGTTTTGTTGTTGCCTCGGTTATTCCTTTGAGTCTGCTTTTTGCCATATCATTGATGGCACTCTTTAAGATTGATGCCAATTTAATGAGTCTTGGGGCCATAGACTTTGGGATCATCATAGACGGAGCCGTCATCGTGGTGGAGTTTATTGCTTTTACCATTGTTCAGAAAAGCTCAAGCCTAAAAGACATTGGAAAGAAAGATCGAAAAGAAAGAATTGATAGCATTACGTTTAAAAGTGCCTCAAAAATGATGAATTCTGCCATTTTCGGGCAACTCATCATTTTAATTGTTTTCATCCCAATTTTATCCTTAAAAGGAGTCGAAGGAAAAATGTTCACACCTATGGCCATCACTTTTAGCTTTGCTCTTATTGGAGCCATGATTCTTTGTTTGACCTATATTCCAGTGATCTCCTCATTGGTACTAAAACCTAAATTTCAAAATAACAGGAACATCTCCGTAAAACTCATTGAAAGTCTTAAAGCATTTTACAAACCTATTCTTCATTGGGCTCTTGGGAACAAAAAAACGGTAGTGAGTTCTTCCGTCATTTTACTGATTCTTAGTTTGACTATTTTTAGCCGAATGGGAGCTGAATTCGTACCAACATTAGACGAAGGCGACTTTGTGATTCAACCTGTTTTGAAAACAGGAAAGTCACTCAAAAAGACCATTGAGATTACCACTGCTATTGAAAAGATTCTTTTGAACGAATTTGAAGAAGTAGAACAAGTGGTGAGCCGTATTGGTGCTGCGGAAGTTCCTACTGATCCCATGTCAATGGAAGAGAGTGATGTCATTATTCGACTAAAACCAAAAGATGAATGGGTAAATGCGAGTTCAAAAAATGAGCTAGCTGCCAAGTTTGAAGAAGCCCTTGCTGTGATTCCGGATATAGAACTGGAGTTTACCCAACCAATTGAAATGCGATTCAATGAACTCATTACCGGCGTGCGAGCAGACATCGCTATAAAAGTTTTTGGAGAAGATTTAAACACCTTGGCATCTCTTGCAGAACGAATCAAGGCCAATATTCAAGATGTCGATGGTGCTTCAGACATAACGGTTGAAAAAACGGAGGGATTGCCCCAAATGTCTGTGGAGTTTGACCGTCATAAAATTGCCAGGTATGGCATGAACATCGCAGATGTAAACCGTATTATTACCATGGGATTCTCTGGTGATAATGTTGGAGATATCTATGAGGGTGAAAAACGATTTGATCTAACCTTACGCTTTGACCGAACTGGAAAAAAATCAATCGAAAGTTTACAGAATTTATTTGTTGAAACTCCAAACGGACAAAAAGTTCCTCTTCGTGAGATTGCCAAAGTAAGTTATTCTCAAGGTCCAGCGAAAATTTCAAGGGACGATACCAAACGCAGAGTTGTAGTTGGCGTAAATGTGAGAAATCGTGATTTGCAATCTGTCGTGAAGGATATAAGAGAAATAATTGACACCAACATTCAGTTTCCACCTGGATATTCGGTTCAATATGGCGGTCAATTTGAAAACCTGAATCAGGCCAAAGAACGCTTGTATGTAGCTGTTCCCATTGCCTTGGCTTTGATATTCCTGCTGCTATTCTTTGCTTTCGGTTCTATCAAAGAAGCTGCATTAGTGTACTCCGCCATTCCATTGTCTGCTGTAGGGGGAATTTTGTTACTCTGGATGAGAGGGTTGCCCTTTAGTATTTCGGCCGGAATCGGATTTATTGCCTTGTTCGGAATTGCCGTCCTAAATGGTATTGTATTGGTTGAACATTTTAAAAGTTTAAAAAAGGAAGGACATCTAGACATTCACGAACTCATCATCCGTGGGACGCTAGAACGACTAAGACCGGTACTACTAACTGCATTAGCAGCTTCCTTGGGATTCCTACCAATGGCGGTTTCTACGAGTGCTGGAGCCGAAGTACAACGACCATTGGCCACAGTAGTTATTGGCGGACTCATTAGCGCTACCATTTTAACCCTTTTGGTACTTCCAGTCTTATATGCTTGGTTTGAAAGAAAAACACTAAAAAAATGAAGAAAAACACATTCATCGTATTACTCCTAATTTGGGGATTCCAAGTTTTGGGTCAGAACAAACAAAGTATTTCTGAGTTGCTTGATTTGGCTTATCAAAACAACTTCGGATTAAAAGCCGCGGCCTTGGCTGTGGATCAAAAAAAAGCCTTAATCAAGGGAGCTTTTGATATGGATAAGACATCCGTTTATTACAGTTATGACCAGAATAACTTAGCCATAAACAATGTTCCTATTCGAGTTTTTGGTATTGCTCAAGATTTTAAATTTCCGACGGTATATGGTTCAGAAAAAAAAGTAAAGAGTGCTGAACTTGAAATTGAAAAGACGAACTATGACATTTTAAAAGAACAATTAAAGGAAGAAGTTTATGCTGCCTATTACGAATTGAGTTTTCAAAAAAATAGGCGAACCATCCTTGAACATTTAGATAGCCTCTATAAGAATTCAACGTCTTTTTTTGAAGCGAATTACAAGTTAGGTGAAATCGACTATTTGGAATATTTAAAAATCAAATCGGAACGGAGAAAGGTAATAATGCAGTACCAGCAAGCGGTTCAAGAAGTTCAAATGGCGACTCAAAAACTGGAAAACCTTGTTCAAATAAAAAATCTTAGCACTGTGGATGAGCCTTTGGAAAGGTTATTTCTCAAGGAAAAATCATTGAGCAATAATATCAGTCTCAAATACGCCAAGAAGATGGAATCCTTGTACGATAACATGACGAAAAAGGAAGCCAATGAGTTGTTGCCAGACATCAGTCTCGAATATTTTCAAGGAACCAACAATCAACTGAATTCCAATCTAATTGGATATCAAATTGGCTTGAAAATTCCTCTTTTCTTTGGCGGAAAATCCTCCAAAATTAAGGCGTCCAAAATTGCTAAAAACAGTTTTCTAGCAAAACAAGAGGATTTAAAGATTCACTTAAATCAAAGACATCAAGAATTACTTAGTAATCTAAAGCAAATAACAAACGCTTTGGATTATTATGAAGAAGACGGAAATGCTCTCCAGTCTGAAATTCGGAAAACAGCTCGCAAAAAATACGAACAAGGTGAAATCAATTACCTAGAATTTATCGAGAATCTTAAAGTTGCCTCCCAAATACAATTGGATTACCTGACAGATCTAAATGCATACAATCAAACAATTATAAAAATCAATCATTTGACTCTAAAATCCTTCTGATATGAAAAAAATAATAATCCTCCTTACCGCATTAAGTTTGTCTTATTGCTCTAAAAAGGAGGCTGTGGTTCAGCCCTCAGAGAAAAATACCAGCAATGAACTCGTCATCACCAAAGAAAAGTTCAAAAACGAGCAGATGCTTCTAATTTCACCAAAAACACAGATGATGCATTCGGGACTTCGCGCCAATGGTGTGATTGACGTTCCACCAAATTTCAAGGCCAATGTGAGTTCCTTTTATGGTGGTGTTATCCAACAAATTCCTTTTATCGAAGGATCCAAAATCAGTAAGGGAGCATTTGTAGCCAGTATTTCGAATCCTGAATTTATCAACATTCAAAAAGGATACCTACAATCACTTGCAGATTTTAATTTCTCCGAAGATCAGCATGAACGTAAATCAAGACTTTATCAGGAAAAAGTAATTTCGAAAAAGGAGTTTGCTGAGTCAGAAAAAGGTTACAAAGAAGCGCTGGCAAACTATGGCAGTTTCAAACAACAATTAGCGATATTAAATATAAAACCTGAAACTGTTGAAAAAGGAGAATTCACATCTGTTGTGAATCTCTATGCACCAATCTCCGGAAACATCTCAGAAGTATTTGTAAAGAAGGGAAGCTATGTTGAACCTTCCTCTCCACTATTGGAGATCATCAATACCGATCACATTCATCTGGAACTAACCATTTTCGAAAAAGATGCTCTAAAAGTAAAAAAAGACCAACCGATTATTTTTAAAATTCCCGAAGCTTCAACTACCGCGTTTTCGGCAAAAGTGAGTCTGGTAGCCACAGCGGTAAGTACCGATCGCACCATCAAGGTTCACGGACATTTGGATGATGACAACCATCGATTCATGGCGGGAATGTTTGTGGATGCGCAAATCATTACTGATCAAAATAATGCATTGGTTTTGCCTAAATCTGCCATACTAACCGATGGTGAAGAGCACTATGTTCTGGCATTGCGTAAAGAAAACAACGAAGCTTATCATTTTGTAAAACAGCCAATAAGTATCGGGCAACAAAAAGACAACATGTGTGAAATAATGGGTCTAACAAATCCTTCTCAACTAAAAGTACTGGCAAATTCGAGTTTCACTTTTTAAAAGATAAAAAACTCTTAAAACTTTAGTATCTGTGTAGAAATTTACCATTGGTTTGCTGTCCTTTTCTATATTTGTTTGACTACAATTAAAATTGACCATTTACATGAAAAAAATCATTACCCTCATTGCTATTTTCTGCCTATCATTCGCTTCCATAGCACAAGAAAAATCAGAAACTTTCCCACAAGACATCGATAAAAAACACGAGTTAAAATTCAACGCACTAACGCTAGTAGCCGGACCTTGGCTGGATTTTTCTTACGAATATCTCATTGACGAAGAATCTTCTTTCGGGGTTGCAGCGACTTACAACACCAATCGTTCTGAAAACGATTTGAACTACATGCTAGCACCTTATTACAGACGTTACTTCTCTGGAAAGTTTGCTAGAGGTTTCTTCGTGGAAGGATTTGGTGCTTTGTACTCGGCAAGAGAATTCACCTTATTCTCTCCAAGCACCCCATTTGAAACTGGTTTTGCCTTAGGAGTTTCTGTGGGTGGTAAGTGGGTTTCTAAAAAAGGATTTACTGCCGAATTGGTTTTAGGAGTTGGACGTAATCTGATTGACAATGATGCCCTTGATGGAATTGGAAGGATCGGGATTTCAATGGGCTATCGTTTTTAAGTGGTCTTAATTTTATATGTTTGTAAGCAATCAAACACTATAGCATGAAAAAAATTGTTTTTGTCCTAGGCTTACTTTTTAGTCTATCGATATCCGCTCAAAGAGAAATTAAACTAGATGTAGCAGATGCATTGGTGATTCGTAGTTTGGAAGTATCCTACGAAAACTACATCAATGAAGAATCTTCATTCGGAGTTTCAGCCTTAATCAATCTTACCGATGAGAATGTGTCTTTTCGATACAATGAAAACTGGATGATTGCACCCTATTACCGTCATTATTTCAGCAGCAATGAAACCTGGAACTTCTTTGGAGAAGGATTTTTGGGAATCAATTCTGGAAAGGACAATGGTGTTGAATACACGGATGGCGCCTTGGGTATCGCTGTTGGAATGAAGTACATTGCCAGCGGAGGCCTCGTTATTGACGTATATGGCGGATTGGGTAGAAACCTTTTCGGCTCTATTTCTCCAATTATCGTTCCTCGAGTTGGTTTGAATGTAGGCTGGCGACTATAGCCTGCTTGCTAGCTCTCGCATTTTTTCAACCACATTCGCATCGAAACCAGATTACCAATAATTTGGCGTAAGTCTGATATGGCAATTCGCTCTTGATCCATGCTATCTCGATGTCTTAATGTAACAGTTTGATCTTCCAAAGTTTGGTGATCAACAGTTACGCAGAAAGGAGTACCAATGGCATCCTGTCTTCTGTAACGCTTTCCAACAGCATCTTTTTCATCGTAAAACGTATTGAAGTCCCATTTCAAATCAGCCACAATTTCTTTGGCAATCTCAGGCAATCCATCTTTCTTCACCAATGGTAAAATTGCTACTTTATATGGGGCTAATACTGGTGGTAATTTGAGTACTGTTCTAGTGGATCCATTCTCTAATTGCTCTTCGATCAAAGAGTTTGAAAATACCGCCAAGAACATGCGATCCAATCCAATCGAAGTTTCAACTACATACGGCACATAGCTTTTGTTTTCTTGCGGATCAAAATATTGAAGTTTCTTTCCAGAAAATTGCTCGTGTTGAGACAAATCGAAATCGGTTCGAGAATGAATTCCCTCTAATTCCTTAAATCCGAATGGAAACTGGAACTCAATATCAGCAGCGGCATCGGCATAATGTGCTAACTTCTCATGGTCGTGAAAACGGTAGTTCTCTTCTCCCATTCCCAAACTTAAATGCCAAGCCAATCGGGTTTTCTTCCAATGCTCATACCATTCTTTTTGGGTGCCAGGCTTGATGAAAAATTGCATTTCCATTTGCTCAAACTCTCGCATTCTGAAAATAAACTGGCGTGCTACAATCTCGTTTCGGAAAGCCTTACCCGTTTGTGCGATTCCGAATGGAATTTTCATTCGGCCTGTTTTCTGAACGTTTAAAAAGTTCACAAAAATCCCTTGAGCCGTTTCTGGTCTTAAATACACTTGGGTAGAATTCTCTGCAGAAGCACCAATTTGAGTACCGAACATAAGGTTGAATTGCTTCACCTCCGTCCAGTTTTTTGATCCCGTCATTGGGTCTGCAATCCCTAATTCTTCAATCAAAGCCTTTACGTCGGCTAAGTCTTCATTCTCCAGAGATTTGGCCAATCTCCCAAGAATGCTTTTGATTTTATCTTGATATCCTAATACTCTAGGATTCGTTGCCATGAATTGATCCTTATCAAAGGAATCTCCAAATCGTTTGGCAGCCTTGGTCACTTCTTTGTTAATCTTTCCTTCAATTTTGGCACAATAGTCCTCTACCAAAACATCCGCACGATAACGTTTCTTAGAATCCTTGTTATCAATCAACGGATCATTAAAGGCATCTACGTGACCAGAAGCCTTCCAAGTTGTCGGATGCATTAAGATAGCAGCATCAACCCCAACAATATTTTCATGCAATTGAACCATCGCCTTCCACCAATAATCTCTGATGTTTTTCTTCAGTTCAACCCCATGTTGGGCATAATCATAAACCGCACTCAATCCATCATAAATTTCTGATGATTGAAAAACAAACCCATACTCCTTGGCATGGGAAAGCACTTTTTTAAACTGATCTTCTTGTACTGCCATAATGCCCACAAATATACGCCATTAGTCAATTCTGGCAAGCTATTTTGAGGTTTGAAAAAAGAAAATTTGGATTATTAATTTGTCCCAATTACCTTTAAAACTGCTATGAAAAATAATCCCATTGAAAAGATCTTACATCTTTTCTACCCCGAACTATGCATTGGGTGTGAACATCAACTTTTGGACGGTGAAAAACATTTGTGTCTCGCTTGTCAACACGATTTGCCCATCATTCACCTTACGGATTTCAAGTCCAACCCAATCACCAATACTTTCTACGGTCGAATTCCAGTGGCCCTTGGCTTTAGTCTACTTTACTTTCGACGGGAAGGTGTCGTAAAACAACTCATTCATCAGCTCAAATACAAAGGAAATGAATCCATTGGTACCTGGTTTGGTACTTGGATCGGTCATCTACTAAAAGACGATAACCAATTCTCTCAAATCGATTGTATTGTGCCAGTTCCATTGCATGCTAAGAAAATGAAACAGAGAGGTCACAATCAGGTTTCCAAATTTTCAAAGGCATTGAGTACTGTCTTGCAAACTCCAATTTCAGAAGATGCCCTGGTTCGCATTTCTTCCACCAAAACCCAAACCTTTAAAGCCCGATTCGAACGGTTTTCAAACATGCATACCAAGTTTGCATTGAAGAATGGTACTCCATTTAGGAACCAACATGTTTTAATAGTGGATGATGTTCTAACAACGGGAGCTACTTTGGAAGCCTGTGCTAAGGAATTTTTAAAAATAGAGGGTTGCCAAGTGAGCGTTTTGACCATGGCATACACCGAGTAGAATTTTGTATTTTTTTATGAAAAATTAATCGTTTCTTTGTAGCAAATCGGACTCTTTTTGAAACGAAACATCCATATTACCGTCGTTGTGCTTGTACTTCTCATTTTGGCAAATTGTGCCAGAACAGGAAGGCCTGAAGGTGGTCCTAAGGATGAAAATCCGCCCTTATTTGTCACTGCGAAACCTCCTTATAAAACTCTTTTTTTTAAGGAAAAGGAAATTCGGATTGACTTTGACGAGTTTGTTCGTTTGAAAGACATCAACAAACAACTGATCGTTTCACCACCTTTAAAAAATCCGCCATTAATAACACCACAAGGAGCGCCAAGTAAGCAAATCAAAATTAAAATTCTTGATACGCTTCAAGAGAACACTACTTATATTTTCAATTTTGGAAATGCTGTGGAGGATAACAATGAAGCCAATGTATTGGAAAATTTCAGCTATGTATTTTCCACCGGAGATTATATCGACTCGTTGACCACCAAAGGAGAAGTAAAAGATGTTCTAGAGATCATCAACAAGAAAAATGTGAGTCTTTTGCTCTATCGTTTGGATAGCAGTTACAACGATTCGATCATCTATAAACAAAAACCGAATTACGTAACCAAAACTCAGGATTCGATACGATTTAATTTCTCGAATCTTAGAAAAGGTAAGTACAAAATGTACGCACTTAGTGAGGAGATCAGCGATTACATTTTTAATCCAGAAACGGATGCAGTTGGATTTTTGACCGATACCATCACCTTGCCGCAAGACTCTATTATTAGCAAACCATTGGTCTACTTTAAAGAGATGTTACCCTTCGATTTCAACCGAGGAAAAGAGGTGACTAAAGGAAAAATTCAATTCGGATTTAGAGGCGATCGCAAAGGTTTTAGCGTAAATCTCTTAAGCAAAGTCCCAGATTCTTTTGCAAGTGTTGCCAAATACGAGCAAGGAAAAGACACCTTGAATTATTGGTTCACCCCAATTGAAAGAGATTCGTTGAATTTCATTGTTTCCAAAGACGATTTTATCGATACAGTCACCGTTCGCTTGCGAAAAAAGAAATTCGATTCCCTAACGGTAAAGTCATCCGTGAGTCGTGTGTTCCACCTCAGGGATACCTTTTATTTCTTAACCAATAATCCCATTGTCAAAATTGATAGCAGCAAAATAAACATTGTAGATATCGACACCCTTGATGTACCTTTTAAAATTAAGAATTCACCCAAAGAAAATAAGGTCGCGCTCATCTTTGAAAAAAAACCAGAGCAACTCTATCGCATCAAAGCAGATCCGAAAGCTTTGGAGGACATCTACCAGGTTTCTCACGACACCATTTACTTTAAATTGATCACCAAAGAAATTGAAGACTACGGACGAATTACGCTGCGCGTCAACAACGTAGAGAATAAGAATTTAATCATCGAATTACTTTCTGGAAGGCAACAAAATCAAGTGGTTGAACGCCGACTAATCAACAAATCTAGTGAGCTTGTGTTTGATTTGCTCGAACCTAAAAAATACACGGTGAGAGCCATCATCGACGATAATCAAAACAACAAATGGGACACTGGGAATCTTCTTCAGAAAAAACAACCTGAACGGATTATTTACCATCCCGAGCTGCGAGATTTTGAGCTACGAGCCAATTATTTCTTAGAAGAAATTTTTATTATCAATTAAGCGTTTAGTGCACTATCAAGATCATTCAACAGATCTTCAATAGCCTCAATTCCTACACTCAATCGAATCAAAGAATCCGTTACTCCAATTTTCAAACGCTCTTTTTCTGGAATAGAAGCATGAGTCATAGTCGCTGGATGATTCACCAAACTCTCTACGCCTCCTAAAGATTCTGCCAAAGTAAAAACTTTGGTATTTTCTAAGAATCGGAAGGTAGCCTCTCTCGTATCATCTTTTAATCGGAAGGAAACCATTCCGCCAAAATCGGCCATCTGTTTCTTTGCGATATCATGACTTGGGTGACTTTCCAAACCAGGGTAGTAGACCTCCGCCACTTTATCGTGGTTGGTTAGATAATCGGCAACGGCACGTCCATTTTCACAATGACGTTGCATGCGAACATGAAGTGTTTTGATTCCGCGTAAAGCTAAGAATGAATCCATAGGACCTGCTACCGCACCACCTGCAAACTGGATGAAATGAATTTGTTCGGCAAGATCGGTATCTTTCACCATTAAAGCACCCATAATTAAGTCGCTATGGCCTCCTAAATATTTGGTGGCCGAATGCATCACAATATCAGCTCCTAATGCCAAAGGCTGCTGCAAATACGGTGTAGCAAAAGTATTATCAACCGTTACCAAGGTTGATTCGTTATGATTTTTTACAAGACTTGCGATAGCTTCAATATCCGCAATTTTCATCAATGGATTGGTCGGTGTTTCCAACCAAACCAATTTGGTACGGTCATTCAATTGATCGGCAACATTTTGAGGATCGGTCATGTCTACAAAATGAAACTCCAACCCATATTTTGAAAACAAACGGGTAAACATTCGATAGGTACCACCATACAAATCATCACCAGCAATCACCTCATCCCCTGGAGAGAGCAATCGCAAGACACAATCAATGGCAGATAAACCAGAAGAGAAGGCAAAACCATGAGTACCACCTTCAATGGCTGCAAAGTTATTTTCTAAAGCCGTCCTAGTCGGATTTGCTGCTCTCGAATATTCATATCCTTTATGAACTGCCGGACTTTCTTGTGCGTATGTGGAAGTGAAATATACAGGAGGCATAACTGCACCTGTACTTTCATCGTGTTTCTGACCACCGTGAATGGTTTTGGTATTGAATTTCACCGTTTTTAAGTTTTTTGTGTTTGTCTAAAAATTACCTGCAAAATTACAGATTCTTTCCTGTATATTTTTGAATAAGTTTCCCAACAGACAATCCTTGTACGATAATGGAGAATACCACTACCAAATAGGTCATCACCAAAAACAAATCTCTTTGCATGGCAGCCGTTAAACTTAGGGCCAAGGCAATGGAGATTCCGCCTCGTAATCCACCCCATGTCATGATCAAATTTGTTTTGGGTACAAACTCCAATCGTTTTGCATAAAACTTGATGGGTGCCAAAAGCGATAAATACCTTGCCATTAGCAATAACGGAATGACAATCACTCCCGCCAAAATATAATCCACATCAAAGGTGAGCACTAAAATTTCCATCCCAATCAACACAAAAAGGACAGCGTTTAAGAGTACGTCAATGATTTCCCAAAATTTATCCAAGTAATTTTCTGTGGTTTCACTCATGGATGCATGCCTTACCTTGTCGGTACCGATTAAGAGTCCGGCTGCAACCATGGCCAAAGGAGCAGACACATGCAAGTATTGGCACAATACCGTTCCGCCCATGACCAATGCTAAGGTTAGTATCACTTCTGTATCATGATCATCAATGGTTTTTATGAGTTTGTAGGCTATCCAACCAAGCAGAAGCCCTAGTCCTAGTCCGCCAACTACCTCCACCAAAAACAATTGACCGATTCCTAAGGCAGAAATCTCGCCGCCTTTTTGAGCGATTTTAAAAATGGTTAGAAATAAAACAACACCTACTCCGTCATTAAAAAGTGATTCTCCTACAATCTTAATCTCAAGATTTTTTGGCGCACCCACTTTCTTCATGATTCCAAGCACCGCAATAGGATCTGTTGGTGAAATTAAGGCTCCAAAAAGCAAGCAGTAAATAAAGGCAACATCAAAACCAAAGGCTTGCAATAAGAAATAGGTAAGCGTTCCTGAAATAAAAACTGAGGTAATGGTTCCAATAGTAGCGAAGGCAATAATGGGTTTTCCATTTGCCTTCAAGGCTTTAAAATCAGTATGCAAGGCCCCAGCAAAAAGCAAGAAACTCAGCATAATATCTAAGACCACCGTTTTGAAATCGATACTGGTAATAAGTTCCTTTTCAATTTGCAAAAAGGTATCGTCAAAGAAGCTGATTCCTAGTACAATCAATGTAAACACAATGGTAACCACCATGAGTCCAATGGCACTTGGAAGTTTGATAAAACGCACATTGATGTACCCAAATAAAGCTGAAAGGACCACTAAAATGGAAGCAATGGCAAAATAACTCATCTACAGCATTTTTTTGATTGATCGAATAATTCCGTAATGCATGCCTTCGTGAATATTGTTGAAAGGAATGGCATTTTCGATGGAGGTAAGTACGTAACCGGTGCTTGTAGGATAGGTTTTATATGCTTTGAAAATTCCTGCCTCGTAATCTTCTACCAGCTTTTCAGGAAGGGAAACAAGCAAACGCTTCACCTCTTCAAATTCCTCTGCCGTAAAATTTCTCGTCGGTGCAGTTCCCTTACGATTCTCTGCAATCAACTCGTCAGAAACTAGCATTGGTAGACCAGACAAGCCATAATGAATCAATTGTTGGGTCACCACCAAATGAGCCACATTCCAAGCAATATTATTCTTAAATCCATCCGGAATTTTATGAATATCGTCCAAGGATAATCCCTCTAATTCTTTGATGACCAATTCCCTTGCTTTTCTTAAAATATCGAACTCGTTTTTCATGATTATCCTTATTTTTATGACGTAAATATAAATGATATCTAATGAAGAAAGTTTATTTTTTGCAAACATGTGATACCTGCAAAAGAATAATGAAAGATTTAAATTTAGAGGGCTTCGAAAAGCAGGAAATTAAGAGCAATCCGATTACTGAAGATCAATTGGAAGAAATGAGAGCACTTGCTCCTAGCTATGAGGCGCTGTTCAATAAAAGAGCACGTTTGTACAAGTCGATGGATTTGAAAAATCAGAATTTGGATGAAGCTGGATACCGTAAGTATCTCTTAGAACAATACACCTTCTTAAAACGACCAGTTTTTATGGTTGGCGATGAAATATTTATTGGAAACAGTAAAAAAGTGATCGAAAAAGTAAAAGAGAAGATTGGTTAATCTTCTCTTTTGTTTTATTGTTGATTGGTTGCAAAAATTTAATCTGCAGTAATTTTTAGGTTGGAGTCAGACATCATATCTGCCAATTCGTCCATGGTCATGTCGGTTTTAATTCCGAATAACACCAATTTATCTTCTTTACTATTGGCTCTTAATACAATCTCTTTCACACGGTCTCTCTTTCTCAGAATATAAAAGGCTACTCTGCCATCTTTTTCCTTTACGCGTGCCATAGTCTTCAAGTTGTTCTTTCGAACATAACGCTTAAAATCTTTAGAAACTTCTGAATCTTCGTTATTGAAAACCATTAGTTTAAAATCTCCAGATTTCTTTAAAAAATCCTTCAATTCTTTGTCGTCATCATCGTCTAAGAATGATCCTGCAAAAGAGCCAGAAAGATTCATAGAAAAGGCCGATTGGTCTTTGTGTTTTTTGTAAAATTTGTTGAAGGTTGTTTCTTGAGCCGAAATGTTTAAGGCAAAAATAAATAATAGGATGGATGTGATTTGTTTCATAATACTTGATTTACCATGGAGACGACCATCTCAAGTATTTGTTACATCAACTATTATTTTTGACTCAATTTTAAGTACAATTCCGCAAGGCGTTCTGCCTCTAATCGGGCACTCCAATGATTCACTATTTCTTTGCGAGCTGGTTTTTCCAACCGAGGAAGATCTCCCGAAATAATTTCATGTAATACCGACTTCAATTCCTCTGAGTTTCCCGCTTCAAATAGATATCCGCTTTTACCATGTTCAATCATTTCAGAATGCACTCCAACATCTTTCGTGGCAATAACAGTACATTCACAAGCCATGGCTTCGGCGGTCACTAGGGCAAATCCTTCAGAATGACTAGGTGCTACAAATATTTCAGCCGCTCTGTAGTAAGGAACAATATCTGTAGTTTCAGGGATAAAGTAAACTTGGTTTGAAATATCGTATTCTTGGATTTGACCTTTCAATCCCTCCAAAAAAGAGTCGCTATCGACCTTCCCTACCATTACTAAGGCCCAATCAGGGTGATCTTTTAGCAAAGCACAGGCTTCAATCAATGTTTGTTGTCCCTTTGATTGGCGAATTCTACCTGTGTTAAGAATGATATGCTGTTGGGAAATTTCGGATAATATTGTTGCGCCGTTGGGCTTAAATTCATCCGTATTGACTCCATGCGGAATGCATACATTTTCGATTCCCAAGTTTTGATGAACACTCTTTACGAGGGAAACAACTTGATCGGCCTTCTTGAGAAGCAATCGGGTTAATCCTGATGGCTTGGTCGCTGAATGTCTCGTAGCCACCAAGTGAAATTTTGCACCCAATAAACGATACTTTAGAAGTGCCATTATTTCGTTGTTGCGATGGCAGTGAACCACCACTTTGCGATCAGAAAATAAGAGTTCCTTTAATTTTTTCTTTGAAATTTTAGGACCATCGATATGCTCTCCATACAAATAGGTTTCACAGTGTTCATTCAAAAAAGGAAATACATTTTCTATACTTCGAGTGACCCCTGTCTTCCGCTTATGAAGATGCGTATGTATGACGATTGGTTTCAAAAAAGACTAGGCAAATTTTCGCTCAATAAAATCCATGAATCGAGTCTCCAACTCTTCTTGGGTAGACCAATCGTAATCGGGTTTTACATTCTTGGCAATAAACTTTTTGGCCTCTTTTTGGGAATTGAAGGAATTCAATTGGGAAATCACACGATTGTAATCTTCTTGACTATTTTCAAATAAGTTTTTCACAAAAGCGATGCGATCATTCAGTCCAATTTGGATATTCTTCGACAACTTATCGTTTAAAGATTGAGGCGTGTCAAATAAATTGGCGGTGATATCCACGGATACAGTATCTTTCAATTCTTCATCCAAAGACAAGGTTTTTTGCTCACCCACATCTTTCACGTCATTTTTAAAAGACATCTCTGGCTGTGGTTCTTCGAAGATGATTTGTTCTAGCTCATCAAAAGGCTGCTCAAGCACCTCTTCTACTTCCATTTCCTTGGGTTCTTCCTCAATCGCCTTCACCTCCTCTTTTACTTCAGTTTTCTCCTCTTCCTCTTCAAGATTGTAAACTACTTTTTCTTCTTGAATTTCAACAACCTCTAACTCTTTTTCTTCAATAACAGCTTCCACTTCCTGCTCCACGGGTTTAGGAGCTTCTTCCACGGTCTCTTTTGCTTCAAAACCAGCAACCACTTTTTCCAATATCTCTTCTTTGGACTCCTTGGCATTTGGAGTCGATTGAAGATACTCCTCTACAAATGCCAATACAGACAGTTTTTCATGGATTTCCCCCGATTTTTTCAAAAGCGCAAAGACATCATCTTTGTTTTTCATTTGTAAAATACTGTGGGCTAAACTGATTAATTCGGATTCCAATCTTTTGTGCATTTCAAAGTGATTTTTAATGATAGTAATGCTGTATTTTTGATTACATTTGTTTGAGAATATAGATGTTACTCTCGTAACAAATAACGTTTAAAATTACAAAATGTTTCTTGAAAATACCGTAAATCACTCAGAACAATTTGGCTGGATTGAAGTCATCTGTGGTTCTATGTTTTCGGGCAAAACAGAGGAACTTATAAGACGTTTGAAACGCGCGCAATTTGCCAAACAACGCGTCGAAATATTCAAACCAGAAATTGATACTCGTTATGACGACGAAGAGGTGGTTTCACACAATGACAATCGAATTCGATCGACTCCAGTTCCCGTTTCTTCCAACATCTTATTATTGGCCAACGATGTGGATGTAGTGGGCATTGACGAAGCGCAATTCTTCGATGAAGAAATTGTTTCGGTTTGCAATGAATTGGCCAATCGTGGAATTCGAGTGATTGTTGCGGGACTCGATATGGACTTTAAAGGAAATCCGTTCGGACCCATGCCTGCATTAATGGCAACGGCCGAATATGTCACCAAAGTCCATGCGGTTTGCACCCGAACCGGAAATCTTGCCAATTATAGTTACCGAAAAAATCTGAGTGACGATTTGGTACTATTGGGAGAAAATGAAGAATACGAGCCTTTGAGTCGGGCTGCATTTTATAGAGCGATGCATCAAGAACGGGAAAAAGAAATTGCTGCACAATCAAAAGATATTTCCTCAAATACAACAGAAGATCTAAAACAATGACCAACAACCACGTTACTGTTTTAGAAATCGATTCAAAAGCTCTAGAACACAATCTCAATTATTTTAAAAAAAAACTGAATGCCAGCACCAAAATATTGGCTGTTGTAAAGGCCTTCGGATATGGTAGTGATGGCGTTTTAGTTGGGGATTTTTTAAAAGATAAAGTCGATTATTTCGGCGTGGCCTACGCGCAAGAGGGCATTGCATTGCGTGAGGCGGGTATCGAAAACCCGATCTTAGTATTGCATCCTCAAATCGTAAACTTCAACGATATTATCGATTACAAGCTTGAGCCTACCTTATACAATTTCAAAACGCTTGAGGCTTTTTTACAATTGGCAGATGAACGCCTGTTGATGAACTATCCTGTTCATCTAAACTTCAATACTGGATTGAATCGGCTTGGATTTTGGCATAGCGATTTAGAGCTCATCATTGCCAAATTAAAAGAAAGCAAACATGTAAAGGTGGAATCCATATTCTCTCATTTGGCTGCCAGTGAAGATTTGGAGGAGAAAGAATTTTCTATCAACCAGATCAATAACTTCGCCTACATTGTCAAGCAGATTTATGAGACGCTGGGTTACGAGCCCTTTTTACACATGTTGAATACCTCGGGGGTTATCAACTACAGCAAAGCTCAATTTGACATGGTACGCGTAGGCATCGGATTGTATGGTTTTGGTAATGATGACGCCGAAACTGCCCAACTTAAAAATACACATAACCTCTATTCGGTCATTTCACAAATCCATTTGATTGAACCAGGAGAGACTGTGGGATACAACCGAGCTTTTGTTGCCAAAGCTCCAACCAAAACGGCAACGGTTCCTATTGGCCATGCCGATGGTATACCGAGATCTTTAGGCAACAAAAAAGGCTATGTTCTAGTAGGGGGACAAAAGGCACCTATCATCGGAAATGTGTGTATGGACATGATGATGATTGACGTCACCAAGATCGATTGTAAGGAAGGTGATCAAGTGATTGTTTTCAACTCACAACAGATGATTGAAGACATGGCCTATGCTTCAGAAACGATCCCCTATGAGACCTTAACCGCTATTTCTTCACGTGTTAAAAAAATGTTAAAGTAATTTAAATTTTTAGTACATTTATCCCATCAACTAAAATCTAACAGATATGGGAATGCTTAAAGAATTTAAAGATTTTGCAATGAAGGGAAACCTTATTGACATTGCAGTCGGTTTTGTAATGGGTGCTGCTTTCAAGCAAGTAGTTACATCCTTTACAGGCGGAATTGTCTCTCCTTTAGTAGGATTGATATTCAAAGCTGATTTTAAAGATTTAAAATTAGTTGTAAAAGAAGGTGTGGCAGATAGCACTGGTAAAATTACAGGTGAAGTTGCTGTTATGTACGGAGATTTCATTACCAATGTAATTGACTTCATCATTGTGGCTTTTGTAATGTTCATGATTGTGAAAGGTGTAAATGCAACGAAGAAGAAAGAAGAACCTGCACCACCACCAGCGCCAAAGGGTCCAAGTCAAGAGGAACTATTGGCAGAAATTCGAGATTTATTAGCAAAACAGAAATAAATCTAATGTTAAACGTGTTTTAATCCCGGATGAAAGTCCGGGATTTTTTTGTTTATGATTGTGATTTCAGAATGGTTAGAAACTCGTCTCTTTCAATCTCTCGGGCCCCGAGACTCGCCAAATGCTTGGTGTAAATTTGACAATCAATTAATCGATATTTTTCGCACTGAGCTAGATGAATAAAGGCCAATTTGGAGGCATTGGCTACTTTGCTAAACATGCTTTCCCCGCAAAACACTCCGTTCACTACTACTCCATAAAGACCGCCAACCAGTTCGTCTCCTTGCCATACCTCAACACTTGAAGCATAACCGCGATGATGCATTTCAATATAGGCGCGTTCCATGTCGTCAGTAATCCAGGTATCCCCCTCGTCTTTTCTTTCAATGGATTTGCATTGATAAATAACATCTGGAAATGCGAGATCTTGGGTGATTCGAAATTCACCCTTTTTCATCACTTTTTTCATGGATTTCGAGATCTTAATCTCCTCTGGAAAGAGTACCATTCGAGAGTGTGGGCAATACCAAATAATCGGATCAAACTCAGAAAACCATGGAAAGATTCCGTTTTCATACGCATGAATCAATCGCTCTGACGACAAATCGCCACCAAGGGCAATGATTCCGTGTTTGGTAGTTTTGTTATAGGGCGGGAACTTTATTTCTTCGGTCAACCAAATCATATCAAATCAAAATTAGGGCTAGTAGGTAGATGATAGATCCAACGATCATAGCAATTAGCGTATATGGAAGTATTTCTTTTGCTTTTAATTTTGTAATTCCCAACAAGGGCAATGCCCAAAAAGGTTGTAGCATGTTGGTAATTTGATCTCCATAAGCTAAGGCCATAATCGCCTTTGGAAGGGGCACTCCCAATTGCAATGAAGATTCAATGATGATAGGACCTTGAACGACCCATTGTCCTCCTCCACTGGGCACAAAAATATTGACCAATCCTGCACTGAAAAATGTAAACAAAGGAAGCGTGACCTCATTGGAAATGGAAATGAATGCATCGGATATTAAGTTCACCATGCCTGATTGCGTCATCATCCCCATGATTCCGAAATACAAGGGAAATTGTATCAATATTCCCGAGATATCAGATATTGATTCCCCCACAGCATTGGCAAAATTTCGAAGACTTTTGTGAAGTATAATTCCCAATCCCAACATAAAAAAGTTCAGAAAATTGGGGGTTACCTTCAATTGTAGAATGTCCTGACCATATTTGTAAAATGCAACAAAAACGATAAGTCCTCCGAATAGATAGGCCAAAAATCTTGAGGAATCCAACTTCTCTGCTCGTGTTGAGGAACTTTCGGAAAAATCAAACTTATAGACATCCAAGGCAATAGGCGTTGGCTTTGCCTTTTTCCCAAGGTTATAGAGTAAAAGGGTAATTACAAGGAGAACTACTAAAAAGGTGATCAGGTTCCAACTACTGAATACCGTTTCAGAAAAAGTAATGACATCGGGAATTTGTTGGATGATTTCTTTGGATGAAGTGTTGGCCATCAAATCCTTGATATGACCATTTTCATTGATTTTAACAGGTGCGGATCCGGAGATTCCCCCATGCCAAACCATAAGTCCAACATATCCTGCTGCACCGATTAGTGGATAATTGAGTGGTAGGTTTTTCTGTTGAGCCTGTTCGGCCACTTTTCTTGCCAACAAGGCTCCAAAAATGAGTCCGAGTCCCCAATTAAAGAATGCAACAATCATGGTGGAAGCACCCACAATAGCAGCACTATTGGCCGTAGTGGAACAAAAGCGGGTTAATTTGCCAATCAAATTACTCATGGGTTGTGATAACACCAACACATGGCCAAGTACCAAAATTAGCATCATTTGATAGGCAAATTCTAACAACTTGGTAGACCAAATTCCGTCTTCCCAAAAGCTAAGTAAATCCAGTGTGTAATTCCCGATAGAAGTATTCTCTGGAAGGGTAAAAATTAAAGTAAACCCAAAGGATACAAACGTCAATAAGATGGCCAAGGTGAAGGGCGAGGGTAAATAATTCTTAAAGGCGTTCTCAATGAATTGGGTAATCTTCATAGAAACTTTGGTTTACAGGCTAATGTAGTAAATCTTAAAGATTCTATAAAGTTTTGAGTATCCTATTCATCCTTGATAATCAGTGCGTATTTTTGCATTTCCCTAAAAAGGCATGAATTGGAAATAAGCAAGAAAAGAATCAAAACAAGGAAAGAAAAGTTCATTCTAACCCACCATTACTACAACAGAACGGGGTTTTACCTGTTTGTTTGGGAAAGTTTAAAAAAAGCTTTTTGGCCAATTGTTCTTGTTGTTTTAACCTTGTTTTTCACCAACAAATATGTCTACAACATCAACGATGGTCTTCAGAGCATGACCGAGACTTTCTCTAGGCTCGGGGTACTTATTACCTTCTTCATTTCTGAAACTTTATTGGGTTTGATTCCTCCTGAAATATTCATTGCCTGGACTAAAAAAACCAGCAATCCCATTGTAAATCTCTCTTTGCTCGCAGTTCTCTCTTACATTGGAGGTTTACTCGGTTATTTTATTGGAAAGGATGTGATTCTTAGAATCCCTGCAGTTAAAGAGTATTTGGAAGTGAAAATGGCCAAGAACCTCAAAAACACTAAAAAGTGGGGCGGATTCTTAATTCTAGTAGGAGCACTTTTGCCCTTGCCATTTTCGATTGCTTGCATCACCTCCGGAATGATCAAATATCCATTTAAAAATGTGGTCTTCTTTGGCTTGTTTCGATTGGCAAGATTTGCCATCTATGCGGCTGTAATCTTTAAGGTTGTAAACTAAAAAAAGCCCTAAAAAGGGCTTTTCCATAAGTTTCATTTAGAAGGGCAAATCGTCTGGTTCGTCTTCGGTAAAATCATCTGTTGTTTGAAATTGTTCAACAGGTGGTAAATTTTCTTGTGAAGGTGCTGCTTGAGCTAGGTTCTCAATTCTCCATCCTTGAATTGAATTGAAATACTTTGCTTCTCCTTGTGGATTGATCCATTCTCTACCTCTCAAATTGATCGAAACTTTTACATCCTGACCAACCTGATAGCTATTCAATAAATCAGTTTTATCCTGGATGAATTCGATCGCTAACATCTGAGGATATTGCTCATCCGTAGTTAACACCATTTCTCTTTTGCGAAATCCGTTCGAACCAAAAGTCTGAACTTCGCCGATCATTTTTATTTTTCCTATTACTTCCATATTCTTATTCTATTAGCAGCACTTTCCAAGCGCTTTCAACATCGTTTTTGGCTAAATATTCCTTTGCAAATGTATGTTTTTCTGTTTCATTCACTTCCGAAAATTGCGGGTGTTCTTTCATAAAGTTATCAACAGAATCTTGAGTCGGCAGGGCATCAATATTGCCCAACATTCCCAAATCATTTCCTGTAAGAATTGTACTATTTCGAATGGCTTCAGGAATCGAATCAACTCCTATACCCAAGGAACTCAAAGGCTTCGGTATTTCGAAAAAACCATCCCTTGCTCGTGAGTAGTAACTTCCTCCTGCTCTTGCCACCAAATCGATCTTGTGTTGATCAATCGAACCATCTTCAGCAAGCACGTCTTCGTTGATATGAACCTTTACGACTTCACTAACAATAAGATTTCCAGCACCTCCTTCAGTTCCGGTGTAGATGATGTCTTTTACAACACATTCAAATTGAACTGGGGATTCGGCTACTCGAAAAGGCTTTACCTCCTCTGAAGGAAGCATGGTAAAACCTGCTTTTTCAAACTCATTTACTCCCTTTGGATATTCGGTACTACTCAATGACATTTGCTGAACCATCGGATAACTCACCACATTGATCACCACTTCCTTCACCTCTTCCACATTCTCTAAGGTGTGTTTGATCGTATTGTCTCGAACTCTTCTAGCCGGGGAGAAAATTACGATTGGCGGATTGGAACTAAACACATTGAAAAAGCTGTAAGGTGATAAATTCGGATTGCCGTCCTTATCAATCGTACTGGCAAAAGCTATGGGTCTTGGAGCAATGGCTCCTAACAAATATCCGTGTAATTTACCGGTTGGAAGATCTTTCGGTGCAAATGAATACATATCTAAATTTTTGTGTTGTAAAGATACTATCAAATGTTCAAATGAGTTATATGTGTAACTTACTATATTTGTTTCATGTCGATAACCAACAACGTCATCATTTTCAAGAGAATCGGAATCTTCATTTCACTCTTGATTGTCTCTCTCATCCTTTGGAACACCTATGTTTTCTTTCAGAAATTCAAACAAGAAGAACGCATTAAAATGGAGATTTTGGCAGCGGCTCAGAAAGAGCTTTCTACCAATACCAACTTGGATGCAAGCGTTGATTTACCCTTAAAAATTATTGAGAATAGCAATAGCATTCCGATGATATTGGTAGATGCTGAAGGTAAAATCATCAACTCGCAAAATTTAGATTCAATTAAGTCCTTAGATCCAAAATATGTTGAGAAACAATTAGAGATAATGAAGGGCGAAAACAATCCAGTTGAAATAAGTTACAAGGGGCGAAACAAACAATTCATTTATTACCGTAATTCCGATTTATTGACAAAACTGAGTTATTATCCGCTTGCCCTTTTGTTAATTCTGATATTATTTCTCTCCGTAGTTTATCTTTTTTACAGCTCCAATAAAATTGCTGAACAGAACAAACTTTGGACTGGGATGGCCAAAGAGACAGCTCACCAAATTGGGACTCCATTATCCTCTTTATTGGGATGGGTTTCCATTTTGAAAGCTGAAGATGCCAATCAAAAATATGTGGATGAAATTGAAAAAGACATCCAACGATTGAATACCATTGCCAATCGATTTTCAAAAATTGGATCCTTACCTGAATTAAAACAGGAGGATGTGGTTGCCATCACCAAGCGAGCTTATGATTATTTAGAGCGAAGAAGTTCAAAGCAAATTAGTTTCTCTTTCAATTCTGAAATTGAAGCAAAGCACATTCCCATGAATGAAGAGTTGTTCAGTTGGGTGATTGAAAATTTGATCCGGAATGCTGTAGATGCCATGCAAGGCAAAGGAAGTCTGTCGGTAAGATTGGCCGAAACGAGTGGGAAAATTCAGATTAGCATCAGCGATACCGGAAAAGGTTTGCCTAAAAAATTATTCAAGCAGATTTTTAAACCCGGTTTTACCACCAAAAAACGCGGTTGGGGTCTTGGTCTCTCGCTATCAAAACGAATCGTGGAAGATTATCACAACGGGAAAATCTTTGTGCAAAAATCAGAATTAGGAAAGGGAACTACTTTTCAGATCCTCTTAAACGCATATAAGCCTTACTAAAAATTCCCTGCGATCTTCTCGGCAAGCGCAACAAACTCCTCATGAGAAAGTTTCTCTTTCTTGGTAAAACGCATATCGTCCATAATGTTAATCGGAATCAAATGCACATGAACGTGAGGTACTTCTAAACCAACAACACTCATTCCAACACGTTTGCAAGGAACAGATTTTTCAAGGGCTTTGGCAACGCGATAGGAAAAGGCCATCAGTCCGTTATAGGTTTCTTCATCCAAATCAAAAATCTTGTTCACCTCCTTTTTGGGAATTACAAGGGTATGTCCCTTGGCATTCGGATTGATATCTAAAAACGAGTAAAATTCGTCATCCTCTGCGATTTTATAGGATGGTATATCTCCATTAATGATTTTGGTAAATATCGTTGCCATATCTTAGAATTTGTATAAAAATAAAAAACGCTTTTCGAATGAAAAGCGTTTTGAATTATCATTTGAAGAAATTATCGACTAATTTCCAATATTTCAAATTTCATAATACCATTTGGTACTTGGATTTCAGCAAGGTCTCCAACCTGCTTGCCTAACAATCCCTTTCCAATAGGTGAATTCACAGAAAGTTTTCCATTGCGCACATCTGTTTCAGAATCGGCCACCAATTGGTATTGAAACTGCATCCCATTGGCCACATTCTTCAACTTTACTTTCGAGTGGATTAAGATCTTGGAAGTGTCCAACTGACTTTCGTCCAATATACGAGCGTTGGCAATAACGTTTTTTAATTTGGCAATTTTGGTTTCCAAATGCGACTGTTCTTCTTTGGCAGCATGGTATTCGGCATTCTCACTCAAGTCTCCCTTATCCCTTGCATCGGCAATTTCTTGGGTTACACGAGGACGCTCTACTTGCTCCAATTGCAACAATTCATCTTTCAATTTCTTTAATCCTTCTTCCGAATAATATGATATGTTACTCATAGTTTTTTAAATTTAAAAATCCCATACCGAGATAGGAATGAGATTGGACTACAAATGTACAAAATATTTGTAAATTCGTCTCGTTTAAAGGTCATTACCTCATAATGAAACTAAAAAATCTACTTCTTTTTTGTCTTGTTTTTCCGCTGGTAACAACCTGTAACACCAATGCAGATTTATTGAATTGTATTCGAACTTTACCTCTTAATTTGGGGAAGGATTTGAACAATCCTGATTTGATCAATGCACAAACGCCTGGAGGTCATGCCCTCTTTCCCGGGGGCAATCGAGGGATTCTTTTATTCAACAAAAACGGAAATGATTTTGTTGCCTTTGACCGACTTTGTCCTGCCAATGATTGTGATCAACCCATGACTTTTGAAGGTCGTTTGTTAAAGTGCTCTTGCGACGATAGTGCCTACTCGGTAGACTTTGGAGGAGCGCCTCAAACCGAAGGGTTCTTATGCCCGGCCATTGAGTACCGCGTTATCAAAAACGGCAGCTCACTTAGAATTACAAATTTTTAGCGTTCAATCGAATAATCTTGATTATTTTTGTGAAAAGCCTAATGCAGTGTTGAATTACTTCTCATCCGACTTTAAACTAGGTGTTCTTGGTGGAGGCCAATTGGGTAGAATGTTACTCAGAGAAACACAGAAATTTGATATCTACACAGCCATTTTGGATGCAAGTTCACAAGCTCCATGTGCGGCTCACTGTAACGAGTTCCACGTGGGCGATTTACTCGATTACGATGCTGTTTATAATTTTGGAAAAAAGGTAGATGTCTTGACCATTGAAATTGAAAAAGTAAATATCGATGCGCTGGAAGATCTTGAAAAAGAAGGTGTGAAGGTCATTCCGAAACCGAGCAGTCTCAGAATCATTCAAAGCAAGGCAAGACAAAAACATTTTTATACCGATCACAATATTGGAACGGCTCCATTCTCCCATTATGCCTATTTAGAGGAACTGCATCATTCGCTTGAAAATTCCATCATCGATTTTCCATTTGTTTGGAAATCGGCACGATTTGGATATGATGGTAATGGCGTAAAGATTGTTAGAAGTTATGCCGATTTAGACGGGCTTCCCAATGTAGAATGCATCACCGAAAAGTTGATACCGTTTAAAAACGAATTGGCCGTAATTGTTGCCAGAAACGAAAGAGGTGAATCCAAGACCTATCCAGTGGTTGAAATGGAGTTCCATCCAGAAGCCAATCAGGTAGAATACGTGATTTGTCCGGCAAGAATTGATGAAGAAGTTGCTACAAAAGCTCGAAAAGTAGCCTTGAAGGTAGCGGACGATTTGAATTTCATCGGACTACTAGCAGTTGAAATGTTCCAAACCGAAGAGGATGAAATTTTAATCAATGAAATTGCCCCAAGAACTCACAATTCAGGGCACTATAGCATTGAAGCAAGCTACACGAGTCAGTTTGAACAACACATCCGTACGGTATTGAATTTACCTTTGGGAAATACCGATAGCAAAGTAGCCGGAATCATGGTGAATCTTGTTGGTGCCGAAGGATATTCTGGAGATGTAGTTTATGAAAATATAGACAAAGTTTTAGAGATTGACGGGGTAACTCCACATATCTACGGAAAAAAACAAACGCGCCCTTTCCGAAAAATGGGTCACGTAACCATTGTTCATGAGGACGTAAATGAGGCACGAAAAATAGCACAAGAAGTAAAACAAACCATTAAAGTAATAAGCAAATAGTATGGTAGGAATAATCATGGGAAGCGACTCAGACCTTCCAGTAATGCAAGATGCAATTGATGTTTTAGAAAGTTTTGATGTTCAAGTAGAAGTTGATATCGTTTCTGCGCATCGAACACCAGATAAATTATTTGATTATGCAAAAAACGCCCATTCAAGAGGTGTTCAGGTAATTATTGCAGGTGCCGGTGGTGCTGCTCATTTACCTGGAATGGTAGCTAGTATGAGTCCGTTACCAGTGATTGGGGTTCCAGTTAAAAGTCGTAATTCTATTGATGGTTGGGATTCTGTGTTATCAATTCTTCAAATGCCTGGAGGTGTTCCTGTAGCAACCGTTGCATTGGACGGCGCTAAAAACGCCGGAATTCTAGCAGCTCAAATTATTGGTGCTTCAGACAAATGTGTCTTGGACAAAATTATTGCTTACAAAGAAGGCCTAAAACTCAAAGTTGAAAAGGCATCCGAGCGAGTTCGTAAATAATTTTCGAACATAGTTTTACCGACTGCCTACATTCAATCACTCCATTGAATCATTGAATTATTAAATTATTAAATTATTAGGTCATTAGATTATTAAATTCTAATCATGAATCCACTTTTACAAGATTTTGACACCGCTCCGTTTGAGCAAATCACATACGATCATTACAAACCAGCGATTGAAAAAGCTATTGAAATTGCCAAGGAAGAAATCGATACCATCATCAATAATTCGGCCGAACCAACTTTTGAGAATACCACAGAAGCCTTGGACTATACAGGTCAAAAATTGGGTAGAATTACGAGTATCTTTTTTAATCTAAATTCTGCGGAAACATCCAAAGAAATTCAAGAAATCGCCAAAGAAGTATCTCCATGGTTGACTGCATTTAAAAACGATATGATTTTGAATGCCGAATTGTTTGCGAGGGTGAAATCGGTTTACGATCAAAAAGAGACTTTAACGCTCACTCCTGAGCAAGATATGTTGTTGGAAAAGCAGTACAAAGGATTTGCCAGAAATGGAGCAAATCTCTCTGATGATGATCAGAAAACACTCAGAGAATTGGATTCTAAATTGGCAAAACTATCTTTAGAATTTGGAGAACATGTATTGGCAGATGGCAATGCCTATGAAATGCTTTTGACCAATGAGGAGGACTTGAAAGGATTGCCTGAAGGAGTCAAAGAAGCTGCCGTCATGATGGCCAAAGAAAAAGGAAAAGAGGGTTGGTTAATCACCCTCGATTATCCAAGTTATATTCCTTTTATGACCTATGCTGACAACCGCGAATTGCGAAAAGAACTATCAATTGCTTTTGGTAAAAAAGGATTTCAGGACAATGCAAATAACAACGAGCAAATTGTTTTAAAAATTGCCAAGCTCCGCAAAGAAAGAGCGCAATTATTAGGTTATCCAACGCATGCACATTTTGTTTTGGAAGATCGTATGGCAGAAGCTCCTGAGAAGGTAATTTCTTTCTTAAATGATCTATTGGAAAAAGCAAAACCAGCGGCACTCAAGGAGTTTGAAGCTTTAGAAAACTATGCAAAAAAGCTGGACGGAATTGATATCCTACAGAAATGGGATTCAGCATATTATTCCGAAAAACTGAAGAAGGAAAAGTTCAATTTAGATCAGGAGCTTTTAAAACCTTATTTCAAACTTGAAAATGTGATTGACGGAGTCTTTACCATTGTCGAAAAATTATTCGGACTGAACTTTCATGAGGTATTTGATATTGAAAAATATCATGAGGAAGTAAAGACCTATCAGGTATCCGATAATCAGGGTAATGAGGTCGCGTTATTCTATGCGGATTTTCATCCACGGCCAGGTAAAAGAAACGGAGCATGGATGACCTCTTACAAATCGCAGCAAGTTTTTGAAGGAATCAATGAAAGACCCCACGTCTCCATCGTTTGTAATTTTACCAAACCAACCGATAGCAAGCCATCGCTTCTTACGTTCAACGAGGTCACTACCTTGTTCCATGAATTTGGTCATGCCTTACACGGAATGTTGGCCAACACCACTTACAACAGTCTTTCTGGAACCTCGGTTTCTTGGGATTTTGTAGAATTACCAAGTCAGGTATTGGAGAATTGGTGTTACGAAAAAGAAGCCTTGGAATTATTCGCCAAACACTACGAAACAGGAGAAGTAATCCCGATGGAGTATGTTCAAAAAATCAAGGACTCAGCTACCTTCAACGAAGGCATGCAAACCCTGCGTCAATTGAGCTTTGGATTGCTAGATATGGCTTGGCACTACAATGAAAATCCGGATGAAATTACTTCTGTAAAAACCTTCGAATTGGAAGCCTTTAAAAACACCGCTCTGTATCCCGATGTAGCTGAAAACTGCATGAGCACCTCCTTCTCCCATATCTTTCAGGGAGGCTATTCTGCCGGTTATTACTCGTACAAATGGGCCGAGGTTTTGGATGCTGATGCCTTTGAATTTTTCAAGGAAGAAGGAATTTTTAACACAGCTGTTGCCCATAAATTTATGGAACACGTTTTGAGCAAAGGCGGAACCGAAAAACCTATGGAATTGTACAAGAGATTCCGAGGAAAAGAACCAAATCCAGAGGCTTTGTTGAAGAGAGCTGGACTTTTAAATTAGTCCGATAAAACGACACTTAAATTGATTAGTTTTCCCGTGGAAGTAATCCCACGAACGATCACCTGATAAGACTTTATTTTGTCGGGAATTGCCGCATAAAAGGATTGCTTATCCTTCGCAAGTGTGATATTTGGCTCCCAATGAAGAGTGGCGTAGCGATTGAATTCCTTGGTACCAGGCTCAAAAAGATACTCAGGTGTCTCATATTTGGCGGGCTTTGAAAACCCATCAGGTAATTCAATGTACAACACCCCAGAATCTTTCTTTTTACGCTTTTTCACCTCTTTGAAAATGCCCTTTTTATTCATGTAAATATGAATAGAACCATAGGGATTCAGACCTCCTCCTCCAATTCCGGATTTGTTAATCCGAATGCTTTTAACTTCATGCATGTATATATTCTTAAGCATCTCAGCATCTTGTTGTCGCATCAAAATCTGATCGATGTAAATATTCATCGGTTGCACCCCGCCATTATTCCCAATGATGGTTTGACTATTGGTTCGCGTATTGTAAATACTTACAAATGACTCTCTATTATCCACTACGATGCTCGACATCATTTCCAAGTACTGCAAAACAGTTCTGTAATTGTATACATTTTCACTATCGACCTCAAAGTTTTGTGTAAAAGAAGTGTTATCCAATGGATTGATATCGGGATCTACCTTGGTTCTTTTAAGCGCCTTCAACTCTATTCCGCTGAGTTCTTCATAGTCCTCATCGAAAAATGGCTTTAACGAATTGGCCACTATTTGATGCCTTCCAATGGTCTTCTTCAGGTCGACCTCAATGATGGTATCAAATGGGTCGTTGGATACAATCAATTGGTACTTCGGTTTCACTTTCCTTGGAACTTGCGGATCCATTTTTAAAACTTCTCCTTTTTCATAAACCAATTGATTCAACTCGAATTGGCCCTTTGCGTCGGTCATGATGCTTCCAGCTTGATTCGCCGTAAAGAAGGTTATTGAGGTATTTTTCAGCGTGTCGCCTTTCTTTTTATCAAACAAGAATCCTTTGATATCAAATCCTTGTTCGAGGTAATGACGAATCGCAACGGTATCATGTCTAAGAATTTTATTCCACCTATGAGACAAGGGATTCATTTCTAACAACCGTCTTAGAGTAAAATTAGAAAGATTTCCTCGCTGCCTTTTGGATAACAACGGACTCACCTTGTGCAAATAGCTATCCTCAAACAATGCCTCGTTGGGTGTGGATGTATTCGCGGTAGGCAAGACGGAAACCGACAGGTAGGCGATGGAATCAGTGAGCTGCTTTTGGATCTCAAATTGCACACTGTCTTTATTGATTCGCTTTTTAGTGATCACAACATTTGTGTTTCGTCTATCAAATTTGTTGTAAAAAGAACGCTCTCCAATCAGCTGCTTTCCTTGAAAAACTGAAATCGTATTCACACCAGGCAACAACTTATTTTTCTTAAAATAAAAAGCATTTTTCTGGTCCTCATCCAATGTGAGGATTCCAGCCAAAGCAATCTTTCCATCTGAATGAATGAGGTAGGACAAACTATCGGTCGACTTCAAATTGGCTCGGAAACCGAAGTAAAAATCTTCGCCCTTGTCGAATACATTGAAGACAATACCGTTCTCCTCAACCAATGGCAAGGGTATCTCACTTTTAAAAGCGCCTGAAATTATTTCGGCCTCATAACGTCGATCTTTCTTTGGTTTTAGAAAAAAGCGGCCAAACCCCAAGCTATCTGTTTTGAAATAGGTTAATTCATTCCCCAAATTATCTTTGATCACTCCTTCAATACGCTTTCCATTCTCATAGCGATCGGTCGCCTTCACAAAGAACAAATTGGTAAGTCCTACCACAAAGGCATTGCCTTCTGGAACTACAGTAACCGCATCTAGTTCGCCCTGTAAGTAATGGCCATCGTCTTTCTCGACATTCACAAAAATGGGTTTCGGAACTGGCTTATCAAAGTTGAGGCTCCACTCGCTTTGGACCGTGTAATACAATACAGAAGATTGATAATCCTTGGGAATTGTAATAGAATTATGGGCAACTCCATTCCTTACTTCGAGGTATTTTTTGGTTAAAAGAGTTCCGTTCTGATTGTACAACCGGAAGCAAACCTTTTTGGTTTCTGTAAATAATTTTTTCTCTCGATTGTCTACAACAAACAGCTGAAAGTAAGCTTCTTCCCCAGAAAAATAACTCGACTTGTTAAACTGACAAACAAAATTTTCAACTGGGTATTTGTAAAAGTCAAAATAGGATTGAGCAATGTCCTCAACGACCTTTTGGGCGCTACCAAATTGATAAGAAAAAAGGATTGCTAAAAGAACGAGTCGCTTCACCTGATAAAGTTAAACTTTATTCTTTTCCTCAATCCATTTGCTCAAATACTTTGAACTTTTCATGGTGTGGTGTTGCAATAAACTTCCCATAAAATTATGATTTCTATGATAATCCAGATTGGTAGAAAGTTGCTCAAGGAAGTTGGTAAACTGTTCTAGATAGGCCTCCTTGTCGAATTGTTTCAACAGATGAAACCCTTTTGTCTGAGATGCTTCCCAAATACTTTTGTCTGAGTACAATTGAATGCTGTTCTGAATGAATTCCGGCCAGTCATCAGCTACCAATCCACCCCAATTTTCTTCATCAGAATATCCCTCAATACCAATAGTTGTTGTTACTGATGGACAACCATTCTGCATGCCATCCAAAAACTTTCCTTTGAGTCCGGCTCCAAATGAAAGAGGAGCGAGTAAAACCCTTGCTTTTTTGAGCACTTCATGTTGATTTTCCACAAAACCCTTTACCAAAAATCCTTCCTTAACATTGCTAAATTCTTTAGCCTGTTGCGTTGGATAGGCTCCATAAACATGTAGTTCAGCTTCTGGAAGTTGCTTTCGAATTTGCGGCCAAATCTTCGTTTTCAAAGTTTTTACCGACTCCAAATTGGGAGGATGTAAAAAATTCCCTATGGAAATGAAGTGTTCCCTTTCTTCAAAATTGGGCAAGGTCTTTGGAACAACGCTGGACAGTAAGAAAGGCAAATAGCACAATAAAGTGGAATCTAATTTGAAGAAATTGGTCAGGATTTCAATCTCCACTTTTGAGATCATTAAGGATATATCACTTCGCAGAATAGATGCAACTTCTCGTTTGGTAATTTCCTCAGTCAATAAATCGGTCAACTGAAATGGTTCACCAGCTTTGTATTGTTTTTCCCTCACCTTACGAAGACAGTGCAGGTCTTCAGTATCCAAAATTCGTAGGGCCTTGGGCTGCAATTCTGCGACCCTCCAACCAAACTGTTCCTCGCTGATAAATCGGTCAAAGAGTACGATATCGGGATCAATTTGTTTTAAGAGTTCATCGAAACTAGCATCATTGAGCTTCAATACCTCCTCTTGAATACCCAATATTTGAAGATCTAAGCTTTGCTCATTTTTCTGCGCAGTGGTTCCAAATACTATTTTACAACCTTGCGATTGAAAATATTCGATAAGTTGGAGCATCCTACTTCCAGCAGCAGAAGAATTGGGTTCTACCCAAACAGCTCCGATTATGAAAACCGTTTTGTACAATTATTTTTGAGCCTGAGCCATTTGCGACTTGTAATCGGCCTGAACTTTCTTAGCCCAAGCAACCACCTTGTCGATTTGCTCTTGGGAAAGATCTGCGTCTCGGTGCACCCAAGTGTACGAGTTTAAAGGCATGTGTTTCTCTTCAACCTCTTCCCAGATTTCTTCAAACTTGTGTTCCTTTTTCTTTAAAGAGTAACTACTCCACTCCGAAAAGTTCACCTCACTTTTACCGTGTTTTACATGATCATTAATCCAATAATTCACTGGAGTAATGTTATTGTACCAAGGATATCTAGTGACGTTCGAGTGGCAATCAAAACAAGCTTGTTTCATGATTTTATGCACCTCTTCGGATGGTTTTGTTTCTGCGATAAACGGTTCTAAACTAGCAGGATCTCCCTGATTCAATCTAGGCCCAAATATTTGAGCAACGGCAACAACAAGAAGAATGGCTAACAAGGCTTTTTTAAGTAGTTTCATGGTTGTTAAGTTTGGACCAAAGATAGGAATTAAGTGGTTTTCTTGAATGTAAAATCCCTTAGATTACTTACTTTTGCATCATAAAATTTTCAAAAAAGAATGAAATACGATTTAGTTGTTATTGGATCAGGACCTGGAGGTTATATTGCTGCCATTAGAGCATCTCAATTAGGGAAAAAAGTTGCCATTATTGAAAAATATGCAACGCTTGGTGGAACTTGCTTGAACGTTGGATGTATTCCATCAAAAGCATTGTTAGATTCTTCACATCATTATTACGATGCTGTAAAGCATTTTGAAGAGCATGGAATCTTAATCGATCCTCCAAAAATTGACTTTCCAAAAATGATAGATCGTAAAGCCAAGATTGTTGAAACTACTACAGGTGGAATCAAATACCTCATGGATAAAAACAAGATTGATGTCTATGAAGGTTTGGGGTCATTTGTAGACGCAACACATGTAAAAGTTGCCAAGGCAGATGGATCTGAAGAAGTTTTAGAAGCTGACAATACCATTATTGCAACAGGTTCAAAACCAGGAAGCTTGCCTTTCATCAATATCGATAAAGAACGTATCATTACTTCTACCGAAGCCTTAAAATTACCTGAAATTCCGAAGCACATGCTTGTTATTGGCGGTGGTGTAATCGGATTGGAATTGGGATCTGTGTATTCTAGACTTGGTTCTCAGGTAACCGTGATTGAATACATGGACAAAATTGTTCCAGGTATGGATGCGGACGTTTCCAAAGAACTTCAAAAAGTACTTAAGAAACAAGGTGTGAAATTCAATGTAAGTCATGGAGTTTCTTCTGTTGAAAGAGTTGGTGATGAAATCATCGTAAAAGCCACCAACAAAAAAGGCGCTGAAGTAGAATTCAAAGGAGATTACTGCTTGGTGTCTGTAGGAAGAAGACCTTACACGGAAGGACTTGGATTGGAAAACGTTGGTGTGAAAGTTAATGAAAGAGGTCAGATTGAAATCAATGATCACCTACAAACCAACGTTCCGAACATCTACGCCATTGGTGACGTAGTAAAAGGAGCTATGTTGGCACACAAAGCCGAAGAAGAAGGTGTTGTTGCGGCTGAGATCATTGCCGGGCAAAAACCACATATCGATTACAACTTAATCCCAGGAATTGTTTATACATGGCCTGAAGTTGCCGCGGTTGGAAAAACAGAACAAGAGTTAAAAGATGCTGGTGTGAAGTACAAAGCTGGAAAATTCTCCATGAGAGCTTTGGGTAGATCTCGAGCAAGTGGTGATATTGATGGTTTTGTAAAAGTACTTGCCGATGCGAACACCGATGAAGTCTTAGGTGTGCACATGGTAGGCGCTAGAGTTGCCGATCTAATCATGGAAGCAGCCGTTGCCATGGAGTACCGTGCTTCTGCGGAAGATTTGGCTCGAATTTGCCACGGTCACCCTACTTATTCTGAAGCCATGAAAGAGGCAGCGAAAGCGGCTTGGGACGGACAGCCATTGAATGCTTAAGCAACTTTTAGCACAAAAGGATTTCATTTATTTGCCTTACATTTAGGAGATGAAAAATGTTCTAGCAACATTCTTTTTTTTCACCCTCTGTTGTATTGGTTTTTCTCAAAAGAAAGACAGCATTTCTTTAAAAAACGGAATTGATAAGCCGAGTCTTCTGCCCATTCATCATTTCGGGTTATTTTCTGCAAGAATCAATCAAAACTTCAAGGTAAGACCTTCAGATAAATCCACCCTCAACATCAGCTATGCGAGTGCCAATACCTTTCATCCTTTTGTGGAAATGTATCTTCCAAAAGATGAGGCGACACGGCAACAGATGAGTCAACTAATTTGGTTCAACCGTCACTTCTGGGTAGATCAACAAACCACACCTGCTGATTATGAAAACATTGTGATCGATGCTGTTTTCAAGAATTTTCGAGTTGATTTTAATACCAAAATTGGACAAAATCATGAACTCGGAATCACTCTTCGGTCCTATTTGGTCACTCGAGGAAATTATCCCTTTTCGGTTTTTACGAGTGATGAGTTCATCGAATGGTTTCATAGCAATATAGCCGGAGGGGAAGATCCCTTCGGACGAAAATACTACGGACTAAATCAAGTAAATGTTCGATATACCAATCGAAATGGACAGGTCATGGATTTGCAGGACGGTGATTTTTTAATTGGTGGTATCGAGTTCAATCATTTTTATTATCCGCAGATTGCCTCACTGACCAAGAAAAATATCTTCCTGAATTTTGGTTCACATTTGGGCGTCAATACGACAAGTACAAATCCGTCCATAGATCTCGGTTTCTCAGGCAACATCGTGAAAGAGTGGAAAACAAAAAACAATAGCGAATTGCGAGCAGCTTTTGGCGCTGCCGTGTTGAGAAGAAATCTGATCAACTTGGGTGATGTTGTTCAACTAGGCAACAACAATTACTTAGGAAGTTTTGAAGGCATGTTCGAATACACCAATTACACACGAAAGGGAAATTACCATTCGGTAGGCGTCAATTATCAGATTCAATCGAGTTTCATGCAGCGAGAAGAACGCGACTACTACCAATTTGTCGGACAGTGGAATGCCATCCACTCTGGTTGGCAAAATGGATTTGAAAAATTATACGAATATCAGTCGGCATGGAGTTGGTTGTATACCTACGGAAGAAAGGATTACAGTTTTACGATTTACCTAAAACAAGACTTATATTTGAACAATTCGCCAGATATTCAAACGGGTGTGAGTCTTAGAATTCCAATAAACAAAGTTTGACATTTTAAGGACGATTGAAATGAGAACGATACAAAGCTTTGACATACCCAAAAGGAGGGATCTGAAGGAAAATTTACTCAACTGGTCGAAACAATTTGAAACCGTTATTTGGTTGGATTCTAATAACTATGAACAAACCTACACGAGTTTCGAAGCTGCCCTTGCTGTGGAGGAATTCACATCTATCAGAACCGACTATTTCAATGCCTTTGAAAAGCTCAAAGAATTCCAATCAACTACCAAAGATTTTATCTTCGGATACATTTCTTACGATGTAAAGAATGATACAGAACGTATCAACTCGAATAATTTTGACGGACTTCATTTTCCTGATTTGTATTTCTTTCAACCGAAGAAAATCATTTTCATAAAAGAGCATCAAATCGAATTTCATTACTTAAGAATGGTCGATGATGAAATTGATGATGATTACCAAGAAATTATCAATTATTCAGAAGCGATGAATTCAGCCAATGCTCAGGAGGATGTAAAAATCAAACTTCGTATTCACAAAGATGAATATTATCAAAAGGTAAATCGGATTTTGGAACACATCCATCGCGGGGATATTTACGAAACCAATTTTTGTCAGGAGTTTTACGCAGAAGATTGTACCATTCATCCTTATGAAGTGTTCTCCCACCTCAATGCCATTTCTGAACCACCTTTTGCGGTATTCTTTAAAAACGAATATTTACATCTTTTGTCTGCTTCTCCCGAACGATACATCCGTAAAGAGGGTTCGAAGATTATTTCACAGCCCATTAAAGGCACCGCAAAACGATTGTTAAGCAAATTTGATGATGACAAAATCTCCCATGATTTGATGCGCGATGAGAAAGAGCGCTCCGAAAACGTGATGATTGTGGATTTGGTGCGTAACGATTTGTCCAAAAATTCCAAAAAAGGAAGCGTACGTGTTGAAGAACTTTGCAAAGTGTATACCTTCAAGCAGGTTCATCAATTGATTTCAACCGTAGTATCTGAACTAAAAGAAGGAGTTCATCCTGTAGACATTATCAAAGATACCTTTCCGATGGGCAGTATGACTGGCGCTCCCAAACTCTCTGCCATGAAAATTGCGGAAGCCTTGGAAGAAACCAAACGCGGATTGTACTCAGGTACGGTGGGTTATTTTACACCTGAAGGCGATTTCGATTTCAATGTGGTGATCCGAAGCATCTTGTACAATGAGGAAGAAAAATACGTATCACTTTCGGTGGGAAGTGCCATCACCTCAAAATCGATTCCTGAAAAGGAATACGAGGAATGTCTTTTAAAGGCGAAGGCCATGAAATACGTACTGTTGAATTCAAAATAAGTATCTTGTAAATCCATTTAGAGATCAACATGAAACACAACGAATTTAATTTTAACTATCACAACACAGACTTCTACGGACAATCGTGGATTGCCAAATCAACCAAAGCCGTAGTGGTCATTGTTCATGGAATGAGCGAACACTCTTCAAGGTACCACGAAGTTGCCAAATTCCTAACCGACAACCACTATTCCGTATTTGCCTTTGACCACTTTGGTCATGGAAAAACTACGGGAAAAAGAGGTCACAATCCGAGTTTTGACGCAGTACTTGAAAGTGTTTCCCTAGTGATTGAGAAGGCTTCGGCAGAATTCCCAGACAAACCCATGTTTCTTTATGGACAATCCATGGGTGGAAATGTGGTATTGAATTATGTCCTCAGAAAGGAGAACAATCTCCAAGGTGTCGTTTCTACGAGTCCATTTTTACGATTGTCTTTCACACCGCCCGCAATAAAATTATTCGCAGGAAAAATTATTCAAAAGATTGCTCCCTCCCTTACCATGGGGAACGAATTGGTGGTTGGTCATTTATCGCGCGATGCGGAGGAAGTTCAGAAATATGTTGACGATCCTTTGGTACACGACAAAATTAGTCCGAATTATTCTTTGGTATTCTTTGATACTGGCGAATGGGCCATTGCGAATGCCTCCAAAACAAAGGTTCCTATGCTAGTGATGCATGGCGATCATGATAAGATTACGAGTCATGAAGGTTCTGCGGATTTTGTCAAGAATTCGAAATCAGGAACCTTAAAAATATATGAAGGCGGTTACCACGAATTGCATAACGATACCTGTCGTGATGAAATGCTCCAGGATGTGTTGAATTGGTTAGACAGCCAGTTATAATTTCTGTAATTTTGAAGGATGTTAGACGCGTTCAAATTACATATTGAACAACATTTTCCTTTTCTGAAAAACAAGAGACTTCTTGTTGGTGTTTCAGGAGGTATTGATTCTGTAGTATTGAGTTTTTTATTGTCGAAGTTGAATTTCGACATCACAGTTGCTCATTGCAATTTCAAATTAAGAGGCACTGAGAGTGATGATGATGAGGAATTCGTAAAAGAATTAAAATATGTATCGCCTAATCAGATACTTACAAAGGTATTTGATACCGAAAGTTATGCAAAAGAGCATAAGTTATCGATTCAGGTTGCGGCAAGAGAATTGCGTTACAAGTGGTTTCAAGAGCTACAAAATAGCCACGGTTTCGACTACATCGCTACCGCTCATAATGCCGATGATAATTTAGAGACCTTCCTAATCAATTTAACGCGTGGTTCGGGTTTGGATGGCTTTACAGGAATTCCAGAAGTTAATGCCAATATCATACGTCCTTTGCTTCGATTTTCTAGAAAAGATATTTCAAGTTTTGCAGCCGCAAATAATATCCAATGGCGCGAAGATTCTTCAAATGCAAGTACCAAATATGTTCGGAATAAATTGAGACATAAGGTTATTCCGACGTTAAAGGAAATCAATCCGCAACTTTTGGATTCCTTCTCCAATACTTTGAAATACTTGAATCAAACCAAAGAGGTTTTGAACTCAAAAGTTGAAGAGATGGCTGATAAGGTCATTTCCAAGAAACAGATTGGAGAGGAGGAGCTTATGGCTATTGATATTGCTGAATTGCAAAAAGAAAAGCACGCTCAGTTGTTTCTCTTTGAAATGCTAAAATCCTATCATTTTACAGCTTGGGAAGACATTTACAATCTCTTGGACTCCCAATCGGGCAAACAAATATTTTCCGAATCGCATCGATTATTGAAAGACCGTGGGTTGCTATTACTTTCGAAGATTAATAAGAATTCAGATGCTGCTGATTCGTTTCAAATTCATAAACATCAGTTAGAAATTCACAAGCCCATTCAGCTTCAATTTGGGTTGAATTCAGATTCCCAACCACTAGGTTCTTCGTGCATTTTGGTTGATAAAGATTTGTTAAAGTATCCGCTAACCGTAAGAAAATGGAAAAACGGAGACTATTTTTATCCAACAGGAATGCAGGGAAAGAAAAAAGTGAGCAAATATTTCAAAGATGAAAAGTTCTCTTTGATCGAAAAAGACAATACCTGGATTCTTGCAAATGGCGACGATGAAATTATTTGGATTGTCAATCACCGTCAGGATCGAAGATTTGAGGGTAACAAATCGCTCAGAATTTCGTTTTTAGAATACAAATGATTTTAGCTAACTTTCAAATCCAACCAAAAAATTAAATTATGAAAAAAATCTTCCTCCTATTTATTCCGGCATTGATGCTTTCTTGCTCAAAAACCGAAACACCAACAGAGCAAACCATTTCAGGAAAGCTAGCCGACAAATCGATAACCAGCATTAGTCTATTTCCACAATTTGAAGGAAATCCGCAGATAATAATGATCAAAAACGGACAATTTTCCCATCCTTTGAAACTGGATAAGCCCACTACTTTCATGACCAAAATTGGAAATGAAAGACTCAACTTATTTATAGATAAAGGGAATTCACTAGTAATCAACCAGAACAAAAAGGCTGATGGTTATGAGGTTGAATTTTTAGGAAAGGATGCAGCCGCAAATGAGTATTTGAGAAAAAAAATTAAACTGAATAGCACTACCCCAAGAGGAAGGGAACTCTATTTAAAAACCGAAAAGGAATTTGGTGAGATTCTCGCCAATATCAAAACAAAAGAAATGGAATTGCTGAATAACTCAAACTCGATACCCTCTTCCTTCAAAAAACTAGAACAAAAGCATATTCAATATACTTATTTAATTGGCTTATTAAACTTTGAAGGTTCTTATAAATATTATACACAAAATCCTGATTTCAAAGTCTCCAAAGAATTTGCAGCCATTTATGAAGATATAAACTTAGATTATGATATGGATCTGTTTTCCTATTCTTCGAACTACCGTGGATTTCTTCAAAACAAGTCCTTCTTAAAGGCAGAAAAAGCTGTAGAAAATGGAAATAAAAAGTTGGTAGAAGTTTTATTTTTAGAGTATTTAAAAGAAATTGACAATGATGAGATTCGCAATTGGTTGGCTTATGACACCTCTCGATTTGTAATTCAAAGTACTTCGGATCTTAAAGAATTCTTCGATGCATTTTCATCAGTCTCTACCAATCAAACCCATATTGAAGCTCTGAAAAAAGAATATGAAAAATTGAAACCTTTGATGAAGGGCATGCCTTCTCCAAAGTTCGTGAATTACGAAAACAATGCTGGTGGAAAAACCTCTTTAGACGATCTTCAAGGTAAGTATGTTTACATTGATGTTTGGGCTACTTGGTGCGGACCGTGTATACAAGAAATTCCTTCTCTTAAAAAGATTGAAAAGCAATATCACAATAAGAATATAGAATTCGTGAGTATTTCAATTGATAAAATGAAGGATCATCCCAAATGGAAAAAAATGATTGTAGATAAATCTTTAGGCGGGACCCAATTATTAGCTGACAAAGAGTGGCAATCAAAGTTTATCCAAGATTATCGAATTAGTGGGATTCCTCGATTCATTTTGATTGATCCAAAAGGTAATATCGTGAGTCATAATGCTCCTAGACCTTCTAACATTTCATTAATTAATACTTTTGAAGAATTGGGTATTTAACAACTTTTACTCGAATGTTGAAACACTTTTACATCCTATTATTTTTCTTTTCTTCTTTATCAGTTTTCAGTCAAACTGAAGACAATCCGGTAATCTGGAATACCTCCATAGAAAAAGTCTCAGAAGCTGCATATGATGTGGTATTCAAAGCCAAAATATTAGAGGAATGGCATTTGTATTCGCAATACAATCCAGATGGTGCTTCACTGCCCTTGGTCATCTCATCCAACGATCCCGATAATGTAGTCATTGTTGGAAAAGCACAAGAAAGTCAGACTTTCAAAGGATACAGCGATGTCTGGGAAAAAGAAGAGATTTTCTTTAAAGATTCAGCACGAATTGTTCAGCGAATTAGACTCACCAACAAAGACATTACAAGCATCAAACTGAACTTATATGGTCAGGTTTGCAAGGAAGTCTGCATCAATATCAATGAAGATTTTACCATTCCCCTTGCTGACGAATATGGCATCGTTGAAGAAGTGACCATCGACGAAAAAAGCAAGCAATTATCGGAAGCTTTGTTGCTCGATTTAAAGAATAAAGAACTACTCAAATCAGAAACGGATTCGAATGAATCTGGAGGTAGTTACCTCAATATCTTTATTCTTGGTTTTGTAGGCGGATTGTTGGCCTTGTTGACGCCCTGTGTGTTTCCCATGATTCCCTTAACGGTTTCCTTTTTCACCAAATCAGCAAAAAACAAGAAAAAAGGAATCTTCAATGCCGTCCTTTATGGGCTTTTTATCACGGTAATTTACTTATTACTAAGCATTCCTTTTCATACCCTAGATACCATTGATCCAGAAATTTTGAATACCATTTCAACAAATGTCTGGTTGAATATTTTCTTCTTTGCCATCCTGGTATTTTTCGCATTTTCCTTCTTTGGGTACTACGAAATAACGCTACCAAGCAAATGGGGCGATAAAATGGATTCGGCTTCAGATGTCGGAGGAATTATCGGTATCTTCTTTATGGCCTTAACACTAGCCATCGTTTCCTTTTCTTGTACAGGTCCTATTCTAGGTTCTTTGCTGGCAGGATCGCTAACTTCTGAAGGCGGAGCGATGCAATTAACCGCGGGGATGGGCGGATTCGGATTGGCACTTGCATTGCCATTCGCTCTGTTTGCCATGTTCCCAAGCTGGTTGAATTCCCTACCAAAATCTGGTGGATGGCTTAATACCGTCAAAGTAGTCTTAGGATTTTTAGAATTGGCCTTTGCATTTAAGTTTTTATCCAATGCCGATTTGGTAGAACATTGGGGATTGCTCAAGAGAGAAATCTTTATTGGACTGTGGATTCTTATCTTTTTCGGACTCGCTTTGTATTTGTTCAAGCGAATTAAATTTCCCCATGATGGACCAAATAAAAAGCTCTCTTTTTCCAGAATTTCCTTTGCAGTTCTGATCATCAGTTTTGTTGTGTATTTGATTCCAGGAACCTTTAAAACACCCACATGGAATCTCAATCTTCTTAGTGGTTTTCCTCCACCTCAATTCTATAGCATTTACGAACAAGAGTCTGACTGTCCTTTGGGATTAGATTGTTACAAAGACTTTGATTTGGGGCTCAACATGGCCAAACTTCAGAACAAACCCATTCTCTTAGATTTTACAGGATGGGCCTGCGTTAATTGCCGTAAAATGGAAGAAAACGTATGGGTAGATCCGAGTATTTACAAGCTTCTCAATGAAGAATTTATTCTGATTTCTTTGTATGTGGATGACCGAAAAGAGCTTCCTAAAGAAGAACAATTTCAATTCCTGAGAGCGAATGGTACGGTAAAGAATATCAAAACCATTGGCGACAAATGGGCCACCTTCCAAAGTCTTAATTTCCAAACCTCCTCGCAACCATACTATGTTTTGATGAGTCCCAAGTTGGAGATACTAAACTCGGCCGTTCAATACACCGATGTAAATACTTATGAAGAATGGCTAAAGACCGGATTAACAACCTTTAAGAATGAATAAATTATTGAAAGTTTACAAATCAGGACTTGGATTCGGAATTTTTATGTTCTTTGGAATGACCATCATCTGGCCTTTAATTGATGGTGAGCCAATAACCTTAAAAACCACCCTTTTCGGACTTATTTGGTGGGTAGGAATTAGTAGTTTCTTTTATGGATGGATCAACAATTTGAACTTATTTAAAGGTGACAATTCTGACTCCGAAGATGAAATTTCGTCGAAATAATCACTTTTTTAACTCAAAATAGTTCAATTCGATACATCGACTACAAAAACGTTTTCGTAATTTCCTTCTGAAAACTGGTTGAAAACCCTGAATTCTTCCTAATTTTAAAGAAAGTTTTGCCTTATGTCCATTTTGCCAAAAATTGCTCGATTCAATGAATACGTGCTATCAAAGTATCAGATTTACAATAGCATTTTCATGAATCTGCCTTATGACACCACTGCCAACACGGGAGTGTACTTACCATTATTCCATGAAGTGTGTCGGGAAGGCTTTGAAAAAGGAAAGAATCCAACTGAAATTACAGAATACTTTTTCAAAAGATATAAGAACAGACCGAAGGAAAAGGAACGCATCAATACCATGTTTCGTTTCATTCAATACATTGAGCGTCAAGTAGTTCTTTTTGATGCGGTGGAAGATGCTGCTTTTGATGTCATCAACAATATGGACGGACTCGGAACCATGCGAAACTTAAGAGCCACTGCCTTTTCTTCACACAAAAAAGAAGCCTTAAAAAAACACTTACAGGAATTCAAAATTAGACCTGTACTTACGGCTCACCCAACTCAATTTTATCCAGGTAAGGTTTTGGGTATCATCACCGATTTGTGTGAGGCCATCAAACAAAATGACCTGAAAGACATTCGAAGGTTAATGGCACAATTGGGGAAAACTCCTTTCTTTAAAAAGGTAAAACCTACACCTTATGACGAAGCGGTAAGCTTGATTTGGTATCTAGACAATGTATTTTACGAATCCATTCCAGAGATATTCAATTTCATACAGGAAAATATTTTTGATGGCGAAGAATTGAACAATGAGGTCATCAATTTAGGATTCTGGCCAGGAGGAGATAGAGATGGAAATCCTTTTGTAACTCCAGAAATCACCTTGGATGTGGCCGAAACTTTGCGACAAACCATCTTGAACAAATACCATCAAGATATCAAGAAACTCAAAAGAAGGTTGACCTTTAAAGGTGTGGAGGATATTGTGGTTCGTCTTGAAAAACGATTGTACAAGCATGTGAAACGAAGCTATAAGGTGGTGAATTTTTCCGATAAGATTCTATTGGAAGAATTGTATGCCATCAGAGAGTTACTCATTTCAGATCACCACTCCTTGTATCTTGAAGAGCTCGATTTCTTTATTCAGAAAGTAAAACTTTTCGGTTTTTACTTTGCCTCGCTAGATTTGCGTCAAGACAGCCGAGTGCATCATGCCGCCTTTACCAAAATGGTAGAAGAATTGCAGGCCAAAAACGACACCATATTTCCTGAAAACTATTTAGAGCTATCTCAAGGAGAACAGATTGAGTTTTTGTCGACCATCACGGGAAGCGTAGATCCAAATGATTTTTCAGATGAAATGCTGGTGAAAACTTTGGCGAGCATGAGAGCGATCAAAGAGATTCAGTATCGGAATGGAGAGCGCGGTTGTAATAGATATATCATCAGCAACAACCAAACGGCTCTGAATGTTATGCAAACCTACGCCATGCTGAAATTAAGCGGATTCAATGAGGACTTGCCTGTAGACGTGGTGCCGTTGTTTGAAACTGTGAATGATCTTGAGAATGCGCAGGAAGTGATGGGAACACTATACAGCAACGAGGCCTATAGAAATCACTTAAAAGAAAGAGGTAACAAACAAACCATTATGCTTGGTTTCTCTGATGGAACCAAAGATGGCGGTTACTTGATGGCCAACTGGTCGATATTTAAGGCAAAAGAAGCTTTAACGGCAATCTCAAGAGCCAACGGAATTGATGTGGTATTCTTTGACGGTCGTGGAGGACCACCAGCCAGAGGTGGAGGAAAAACACATAAGTTTTATGCCTCATTAGGTCCGACCATTGAAGACAAAGAAGTGCAATTGACCATTCAAGGGCAAACCATTAGTTCGAACTTTGGAACCAAAAACTCTTCGAAGTTCAATCTCGAACAATTGTTGAGTTCAGGACTAACCAATGAGATTTTTGAACCGGCACCCATGTCTTTAGCGCACACCTTACTTATGGAAGACTTGGCTCAAAAAAGTTATCAAGCCTACAAGGGCTTTAAGAGTCATGAGAAATTCATTCCCTATTTAGAGCGAATGAGCACTTTAAAATATTACGCCAAAACGAATATCGGAAGTAGGCCCAGCAAGCGATCCAACTCAGACAAATTGAACTTCTCTGATCTTAGAGCAATTCCCTTTGTAGGTAGTTGGAGTCAGCTGAAACAAAATGTTCCAGGATTCTTTGGTGTTGGAACGGCCTTACAGACCTATGAAGATGCCGGCGAATTTGACAAGGTAATTGACTTTTACAGAACTTCGGAGTTTTTCAAAACCTTGGTTGAAAATAGTGTGATGAGTTTGACAAAATCCTTCTTCCAACTTACAGCCTATATGGAACATGACGAGGAATTTGGAGCTTTTTGGAAACTCATTCACGATGAATACAAAAACACCAAGCGACTACTTCTAAAATTGACAGGTCACGAGACGTTGATGGAAAATTACCCAAGTGGAAAAGCATCGATCAAAGCCAGAGAAGACATTGTATTACCATTGCTTACGATTCAGCAATATGCTTTGAAAAAAATTCAAGATTTGAACAAAGCTGAAAAACCGAACAAGAAGAAAATTGCGGTTTATGAAAAAATGGTAACCCGCTCTTTATTTGGTAATATTAACGCAAGTAGAAATTCAGCCTAATTCGTTTTTTTCCTTACTCATAAAAGGAAAAAATGCTCGTGAAAATTTATGGCTCAGCCGTTTTCGGCATTGAAGCCACTACCATTACTATTGAGGTAAATATTGATAAAGGGATTGGTTACCATTTGGTAGGATTGCCAGACAATGCGGTACGGGAAAGTTCGTATCGCATTACCGCCGCACTTCAAAACAACTCCTACAAGGTACCTGGAAAGAAAATTATTATCAACATGGCACCTGCCGATGTTCGCAAAGAAGGTGCGTCTTATGACCTTCCCATAGCCATTGGTATATTGGCGGCTTCTAATCAAATAGAATCACCCAATATTGAAAACTACATCATTATGGGCGAACTATCCTTAGACGGAAGCTTACAACCGATCAAAGGAGCTTTACCCATCGCCATAAAAGCCCGTGAAGAAGGCTTTACGCATTTGATTATACCAAAAGAAAACGCCTTGGAGGCCGCTATTGTTGACAAATTAGAAGTACTTGGTGTAGATAGTATTTCTGAGGTCATTGATCATTTTAATGGAGTCAAATCAATTGAACCCACCATCGTTGATACCAGGGCTGAGTTTTACAAGAACCTCGAGTTTCCCGAATTTGATTTCGCCGACGTAAAAGGACAAGAATCCATCAAACGCTGTATGGAAATCGCTGCCGCTGGCGGACATAATATCATCTTAATTGGTCCTCCTGGAGCAGGAAAAACCATGTTGGCCAAACGTCTGCCGTCCATCCTGCCTCCAATGACCTTGCATGAGGCTTTGGAAACTACTAAGATTCATTCGGTAGTTGGGAAAATAAAGAGTTCCGGACTCATGGTACAACGCCCTTTTCGGAGTCCGCATCATACGATATCGGACGTCGCGTTGGTTGGCGGCGGACAATACCCACAACCCGGTGAAATCTCCCTAGCCCATAACGGAGTATTGTTCTTGGACGAATTGCCCGAATTCAAACGTAGCGTATTGGAAGTAATGCGTCAACCTCTCGAAGACCGAGAGGTCACCATTTCAAGAGCGCGATTTACCATTACCTACCCGAGTTCTTTTATGTTGGTGGCCAGTATGAATCCGAGTCCCTCTGGATTTTTTAATGACGGTAACAATGCCCTCGGAAGTTCTCAGGCCGAAATGCAACGGTATTTGGGTAAAATCTCTGGTCCATTGTTAGATCGTATTGATATTCATATTGAGGTTACTCCTGTCCCTTTTGAAAAACTTTCGGAAGAGCGCAAAGGCGAATCGAGTGTTGAAATTCGGAAACGGGTCACCAAAGCCAGAGAAATCCAATCCAAACGATTTAAAGACTTTGAACATTTACATTACAACGCTCAAATGCAGGTCAAACAGATTCGGGAGTATTGTAAGTTGTCGGAGGAAAGTATGGCTTTGCTTAAAAATGCCATGGACAAACTCAATTTGTCTGCTCGGGCTTATGATCGAATTTTAAAAGTTTCCAGAACCATTGCCGATCTAGACAGTGAAAAGGATATTTTACCAAATCACATAGCAGAAGCCATTCAGTACCGAAGTTTGGACAGAGAGGGCTGGTTGGGGTAGTTAGAAGCAATCCCCTTTTTTAGGCCAACTAGATTTAGGTTCGTCAATCATGTTAAAATAAGAGACGCTTACCCCGCTCACCTTGGCCTTGTTACCGAAGGCAAGGGTTAATTCGAAGTAGCCCTTTTGCTTTAATTTACTAGTCATATCCTGACGTTTGGCTTTTCGCTCTCCGTTCAGAGAATAACAGATCAAGACTCCATACACACCAAAAGACTTCTCATATTTGGACTCGTCTTTGCCCACGTTTTTCATTCGCGCTAAAGGTTCAATTTTAATCTTGGTCGATCCTGTATTGCTTTTGTACAATTTGTACTGGGCAAACTTTACAATTTTTTGAGCATGCGTTTGACTAGGCATACAAAAACAAAAAAGAAAGGCTGCGATAATAAAAAGTCTCATAGTGAAAGGAAATAATTGCTTTCTCAAATATAAAAAAAAGACTTATGACAATTATCATTTGAAATCTTTTATGGTAAAACTAACTTGAAGAGATAAAATCTTCGGTTATGGATGCAACTGTTTTTTTACTCAAATTCTGGGGTTGGTATTGTGTGATTTTCTTTTTCATTTTGAGCTTTAATCCGAGACGAATCAAGCAAATTGTAGACGATCTTCAGGATCAGAAGTTCACCATTTTAATCGCTTTCTTAGCGATTATCATCGGATTGCTTAATATTCTTTTCCACAACATCTGGGAAGCCAACATTAGCTTGGTGGTAACCTTATTTGGTTGGATCGCCTTATTGAAGGGAATTATGTTGTTCACCTTCCCTCAAACGACCACTAAAAAGATTACAAAACTGAACATCAAGTTTGTGCAAGCCATGTACATTTTTGTTTTTTTAATTGGTGTGATTCTATTGAATGAAGCGTACGGAATTGTTCCCTTTTAATCCTTAAAAGAAATAGGGAATAATAAACTGATAGAAGAAAATCAACAAGATTACCGCAATGCAATTGAGCACAATTCCGGCTCTTGCCATTTGATTCACCTTGACATATCCACTGGCAAATACAATGGCATTGGGTGGCGTTGCCATGGGTAACATAAAAGCACAGCTACTCGCCATGGTTACTGGAATCAATAAATACAACATGGGTATGCCCAATCCGATAGCAATACCTGCCACCACTGGTGCCAATACAGCCACCAAGGCCACATTACTCATCAATTCGGTCATAAAGAGCATCAACACAATCAGCAAGGAAACAGTAAGGAAAACTGGAAAATTACCGTCTTTGATTACTTGAGTAATGGCATCCACCAAACCGCTGGAAGCCATTCCTTTGGCCAAGGCCAAACCTCCACCAAAAAGCAGAAGAATTCCCCAAGCTAATTTTGAGGTATCTGACCATTCGAGAATAAAGGAACCCTTTTTTACATTCAAGGGAATGGCGAATAATGATACGGCACCAAAAACACTAATAATAGTATCCGTCAATTTGAGTCCAGGAAATACATTATTAATAATCGTACGGGTAATCCACAGCGAAACGGTGATTCCGAAGATGGTCAAAACCCGTCGTTCTTCCTTCGATAGCTTCCCCAATTTTTTTAGCTCGGTCTGAATCAGATTTGCGGATGAAGAAAACTGAATATGGTTGCATGGAAACATCCATTTTACCAACACAAAATAGCAGAAAGACACCAACATGATGCTAAAGGGCAAGCCCATACTCATCCATTTAACAAAGGAAATTTCAGTATTGTATTCGTTTTCTAACAAACCGATCAACACCGAATTTGGAGGGGTTCCAATCACTGTTGCGATGCCTCCAGCATTTGCAGAAAAAGCAATTCCTAACATAATACTCAAAGCGAAATTACGGTCTCCCTTGGTGAATCCGTCCTCGTCATCAATCAATAATTTAATCACCGAAATGGCTATGGGCAACATCACCACAGTACTGGCGGTGTTGCTAATCCACATGCTCATAAAAGCCGTGGCAATCATGAATCCGAGTACCACACGATTGGGTGTTGTACCCGTAAAATTGATGATGGTGAGGGCAATTCTTCGATGGAGATTCACCTTTTCCAAAGCCAAGGCTAACACAAATCCTCCGAAGAAAAGGAAGATAATGGGACTCCCATAATTGGCGCCTACATCGCCGGGCTGCATGATTCCCAACAAAGGAAACAATATCAAGGGTAACAGGGCGGTTACTGCAATATGAACGGCTTCGGTAATCCACCAAACCACCATCCAAATAGCCACTCCGATAACCTTATCACCCAATTCAGAAACCAATTGAAATGGCAACAATAAAACGATTAAAAACAGTAACGGACCTAAGAGTAATCCGACTTTTTTAGAAGTAGGCATATGTTGATTTAAAGCCTAAAAATAAAAAAACCTCTCAAACATGAGAGGTCTCTTTTAATCTTATCTAAAAAATCTTAATACGGAATTCTAAAATCCAAATCAAGAATATTAGTATCTATAGTGTTCTGGTTTGAATGGTCCTTCCACAGTAACGCCAATATAATCGGCCTGATCTTTACGTAATTCAGTTAGTTCAACACCAATTTTCGCCAAGTGCAACTTCGCTACTTTTTCATCCAAATGCTTTGGTAAGGTATACACCTTATTTTCATAACTATCAACGTTGTTCCACAATTCGATTTGTGCCAACGTTTGGTTGGTGAACGAATTTGACATTACAAAACTTGGGTGACCTGTAGCACATCCTAAGTTTACCAAACGACCTTCAGCAAGTAAAATGATGTCGTTTCCGTTGATGTTGTACTTATCAACCTGTGGCTTGATTTCAACCTTTTCGCTATTGTTATTCAACCATGCAACATCGATCTCATTATCAAAGTGGCCAATATTACAAACAATGGTCTTGTCTTTCATTGCTTCAAAATGCTCAGCTCTCACGATGTCTTTGTTTCCGGTAGTTGTGATGACCACATCCGCATTTCCGACAACAGTTTCCAAACGCTTCACTTCGAATCCGTCCATAGCAGCTTGCAAGGCACAAATTGGATCGATTTCTGTTACGGTCACAATAGAACCAGCTCCCTTGAATGAAGCAGCAGTTCCTTTACCAACGTCACCATATCCACAAACCACAACTCTCTTTCCAGCCAACATCACATCCGTAGCTCTACGAATAGCATCTACTGCAGATTCTTTACATCCGTATTTGTTATCAAATTTTGATTTGGTAACCGAGTCATTTACATTGATGGCAGGCATTGGTAAAGTTCCGTTTTTCATGCGCTCGTACAAACGGTGAACTCCGGTTGTCGTCTCTTCAGACAATCCGTTGATTCCGTCTACCAACTCAGGATAGTTATCGAATACCATATTGGTTAAATCACCACCGTCATCTAAAATCATGTTCAACGGTTTGCGATCTTCACCAAAGAATAAAGTCTGCTCGATACACCAGTCAAATTCTTGCTCGTTCATCCCCTTCCAAGCATACACAGGGATACCAGCTGCTGCAATTGCGGCTGCTGCCTGATCTTGGGTAGAGAAAATATTACAAGAACTCCAGGTTACCTCAGCACCCAATGCAATTAAAGTTTCAATTAAAACTGCAGTTTGAATGGTCATGTGCAAACATCCAGCAATTCTTGCCCCTTTCAAAGGCTGAGAATCCTTATACTCTTCTCTTAATGCCATTAATCCTGGCATTTCAGCTTCGGCCAATTCGATTTCTTTTCTTCCCCATTCAGCCAAAGAAATGTCTTTCACTTTGTAAGGAACGTATGCAGTTTTTGTGCTCATTTTCTTATCTTTATTGTTTAAATCGGTCTGCAAATTTACAACTTCCTTTTTATTTCGATATGCCTTTATTCAAAACAATTCGAGTTAATGATTTCACAAAAGTCTGTATCTGGAAGATTGAGGAATCCCTTGAAGAACTTCATACGAATATCAGCCTAAACCAAAGAAGTCTCGATCGATTGGAGGCCATGAAATCGGAGATTCATCAGAAAGGGTTCTTAAGCATCCGCCATTTGTTAGCACATGAAGGGTACAGCGATGCTGATTTGCACTATGACGAATTCGGGAAACCACATTTGAAAGATGGGAATTTCATTTCGATTACCCATTCTGGCCACTACACGGGCATTATTATTTCTCAAAAAGCTCCGGTCGGAATTGACATTGAAAAACAGCGTGAAAAGATATTGCGAATTGCACATAAGTTTACACCCTTGGAGGAATACCGAACCATTGCCAATACCGATGCACTCATTCGTAAGTTGACCATCGTATGGGGCGGAAAAGAAAGTCTTTACAAGATTTATGGAAAGAAAAAATTATTATTCTTACATCACATCTACATCGAAGACTTTGCATTTGCAGATGAAAAAACTACTGGAGAGATTCGATTTGAAGGAGAATTCGATAATTACGACATTCATTTTCTAGAATTTGATGATTATACTTGCGTATATGCCTTTCAATAATGATACTTGCACTCAGAATGACTGAGATCCTAGATTTTTTTATTGATGCTTATCGCGAAACTTCAACACTCTTTATTGTTTTAGAAGCCATCGCTTTTTTCTTCGGAATTGCCTCCGTTTGGTATGCGAAGAAGGAGAATATTTTGGTGTATCCTACCGGATTGATTGCCACCACCATCACGGTATATTTACTGTACAAGGCGAATTATTTCGGCGACATGATGATGAACTTCTACTATTCCATCATGAGTATCTACGGATGGTGGAACTGGTCTCGAAAGAAAGGAGCCGAATATGTGGTTCCCATTTCAAGAACAAATACCAAAGAGAAACTGATTGGTTTTGGTCTTTTTGTCATGACCATGTGCATTACCTATGCAGTGTATAAATTTTTTGATTACGAAATTGAAACCGTTAACTACATAGACATCTTTACATCGGGTATTTTCTTTACCGCTATGTGGTACATGGCAACGAAGAAAATTGAAAATTGGACGCTATGGATTTTTGCTGATATCATTACCGTTCCGTTGTATGCCTATCGCGGATTGGGTATGTTGTCCTTACAATACCTTATCTTTACAATTCTAGCCATTCAAGGCTATTTAGCATGGAAAAAAAGCTTAGACAAGAACCTCTAAATATCGTTCGCATCGCCTTATTCGGACCCGAATCAACAGGAAAGACCACATTATCCAAACAATTGGCCCACCATTATGAAACGGTTTGGGTACGTGAATATGCTCGTGAATACTTACAAAACAAATGGAACAATGCGCGTAAAACTTGCGAGTTAGAGGATATCTTGCCCATCGCATTGGGTCAAATAGCACTTGAGAACAAATGGTCTAAAAAGGCGGATAAGGTATTGATTTGTGATACAGACCTACTGGAAACCATGGTATATTCAGAGCAATTTTACAATGGATTTGCCGATCAGAAACTAAGAGATGCTGCCGCGGATAATTCTTATGATTTATATCTTCTCACTTACATCGATACGCCCTGGGAAGCCGATGATTTGCGAGACCGCCCTGAGCAGCGCCTAGAAATGTTCCATGCTTTTGAAAAGGCCTTGAAAGATTTTAACAAGCCTTACCTGACGCTAAAGGGAAATAAGCAAAAACGATTGTCTACAGCCATTGAGGTCATTGACAACATCATTGCATCCAAAGAAAACCTCTATTCGTATTCTGATAATCTCGAAGAGTAACTATGAATATTGACATCCTGCTTCAAGAATTGCAATTCAAGGCCATCCGAAGTTCAGGTTCTGGCGGACAGCATGTGAATAAGGTGTCGTCTAAAGTCGAATTGACCTTTGATTTAGAGAATTCACTTGGATTATCTGAACGAGAAAAGGTCTTACTCAAACAACGGCTAGCATCTCGATTGACCAATGAACATATCCTCATTCTTCAAGCTGGAACTACCCGATCACAGCACCGCAACAAGCAGTTGGTTATAGGGCGATTTTTGTCCTTGATCAAGGACAATCTTAAGACCAAAAAGAAACGAAAGGCCACGAGACCCACCCGAGCCTCTGTCACCAAACGATTGGATACGAAGCAACGGAATTCCGTAAAAAAACAACTCCGCAAAAAGCCCAGATTGGATTAATTTATTGAGAGAAACTCCTTATTTTTGCACCGTTCTCAAAAAGGGGTGCTTTGCTAGTGTTGAATTTTGAGTTATTAGTTCTGAGTGAAGACCGCAACTAACGACTAAAAACTAAAGACTAAAAACTAACAGGGCTGAGATCATACCCATAGAACCTAGAACAGGTAATGCTGTTTAGGGATTACGAGCGTAAAGAGAACATCCAGTGGATGTTTTCCGCGAGTAGCCAAAAATGCAAAGCTTTTTTGATTTCCTCCAAAACGCTCTAACTAACATTAATTATTACAAGAATAATTGCCTCTTTTTATTCGTTTTAAATTTCTTTAAAATGAGAAAAACTCTATTTTTTTTATTCTTGTGTGCAAGCGTATTTACACACGCACAAACCTTCACTTTTTCGGGAAAAGTAGTTGACCAAGGACAGGAGCCCTTGTTTGGGGCAACGATCTATGTCAAGGAAATCCGAAAGGGAACAACCGCCGATAGCCAAGGGAATTTTGCCATCAAATTGCAAAAAGGAGACTACAACATCAGTGTCTCTTACCTCGGTTATCAAACCAAATCTTTTGTTGTGAACCTTAATCGGTACATCAATCAAACCATTGCTTTGAGTGAATCAGAAAATGTGCTGGATGAAGTATTGGTATCTGCCATTCGTGCAGATGTATCCATTCCGGTTACCTTTTCCAATTTGACCAAAGAGGAAATTGCCAAACGAAATTTGGGTCAGGACATCCCGATTTTACTAAACTACTTGCCTTCTGTTTTCTCATCTTCGGATGCAGGTGCTGGTATTGGTTATACCTACATGAATGTTCGTGGTTCAAACAGTGAACGAATCAACGTAACTATTAATGGTATTCCGTATAACGACGCCGAAAGCCACGGAACTTTTTGGGTGAACTTGGGCGATTTTGCTTCCTCTACCCAAAACCTTCAATTGCAGAGGGGTGTAGGAACTTCCACTAATGGTTCAGGAGCCTTTGGTGCCAGTTTGAATATTTTGACTGATGCCATCTCAGAGGAATCCTTCGGAGAAATCTCTAATTCTTTTGGATCTTTTGGTGCCAGAAAGCACACGGTAAAATTCAGTACAGGCAAAATCAACGAGCATTTCGAGCTATCTGGACGTTTATCAAATATCTATTCTGATGGATATGTAGACCGTGCTTTTGCCGATTTAAAATCCTACTTTTTGCAAGGATCTTACGTAGATGAAAACACCTTGATCAAGGCCATTACTTTTGGAGGAAAAGAACGTACCTATCAAGCTTGGTTCGGTTTGGACGCAACGCAATTGGCGCAAAACAGAAGACAGAATCCGTATACCTATGACAACGAGGTGGACGATTACCAACAAGATCATTTTCAATTGCATTGGAATGAAAAATTAAACGATCAATGGAGCACCAATGTAGGGCTAAACTACACCAAAGGTTCTGGATTCTTTGAACAATACTTAGCAGGGGAAAGTGCCGTAGCGTTAAATAATTTAATTGTAGACGGAACCGATGCCATTGTAAGAAGATGGCTGGACAACGATTTCTATGTAGTGAATTTTAATACGGATTACAAAGGTGAAAAGTTCAACTTAGTCACTGGAATTTCCTATTCAAATTATTCAGGAGATCATTTTGGTGAAGTCATCTGGGGCGCTGATTTAGCACCTGGCACAAACATTAGAGATCGTTACTATTTTTCAGATGCTCGCAAAACGGATTTCTCCATGTTTGCCAAAACTACCTTTGAAATCAACGAGAAATTATCTGGTTATGTTGACCTTCAAGGAAGATTCATTGGTTACCAAACAGCCGGATTAGATCCTGATCGTCTGCCATTGAATGTGGACACTACCTTCAATTTCTTTAATCCGAAATTTGGTTTTACTTATAATTTGAACACCTACAACAACTTGTACGCATCCTTCGCTGTGGCCAACAGAGAGCCAAATCGAAACGATTTTGAAGCCGGTGTTTCCACTCATGAAACCTTACATGATTACGAATTCGGATGGCGTTACCGAACGGCCAAAACGAAAATCAATACCAATGTGTATTACATGAACTATCGCAATCAATTGGTGTTAACCGGAGCTATTGATCGAAACGGACAACCAGTAAGAACCACTTCCGGTAGCTCGTATCGATTGGGTATCGAAATTGATGCGGATGTAGAATTAAGCAAGCATTGGTTTTGGAGACCAAATGTGGCCTTTAGCAGCAACAAGAACAGGAATTTTGTAGCAGAGATTGACGGTCAATTGGAAAATTTAGGGAATACGACCATTTCTTTCTCACCGGATGTGGTGGCTGGAAATATGATTACCTATGCGCCACAACAAAATCTCCAATTCTCTTTCTTGTCAAAATATGTAGGACAACAATTGATGAGTAACTTCGATTCTCGCATTTCAAGGGCAGATGTTCTAGACGGATTCTTTACTTCAGATCTAAACATCGTTTATCAAATTGAGCCAAAGTCCATTTTCAAATCCATCACCTTCACGGCCTTGGTTAATAATATCTTTAGCAAAGAGTATGTTGATAGAGGGTACTACGGGACCTTTGATTTTACAGGAAATAATAACGCTACGGTAACAGGAGATTACGCCGGATTCTATCCACAAGCCACTCGTAATTTCTTATTGGGCGCGACGTTGCGATTTTAAGAGTAAATAACATAGTACCAAAGCGGTCTTTATTTTCGAATAGGGACTGCTTTTTTATTTAGGTTTGAGCTATTAGCTGTTGGATATCGGATTTTGGATTTTGGATTTTAGATATTAGATATTAGATATTAGATATTAGATATTAGAAGTTAGATATTAGAAGTTAGATATTAGAAGTAGGTCGTTATCAAATTTTCAAATCATCAAATCATTAGATTATTAGATTATTAGATTATTAGATTATTAGATTATTAAATTATTTAATTAGTATATTATTGAACTTTTAAACATTCAACCATTTAAACATTCTAACTAATTACCATGCCAACCACCACACCAGCCCACGATGCTCGCGTAGCCAAACTTATTTTTGCAAGTTTTTATCCGCATTATGTAACAAAAGTCGAGAAAAAAGGTCGTACCAAAGAAGAACTCCACCAAGTCTTAGAATGGCTAACTGGATTCAATGAAGAGAAATTGCAACAACTCATTGATGACCGAGTAACCGTGGAAGAATTCTTCGCACAAGCAACCATTAATCCTAATGCCCATTTGATCAAAGGCGTCATCTGTGGGTATCGCATTGAAGACATTGAAACCAAGCTCACTCGTGAAGCCCGTTATATGGACAAGTTAGTAGATGAATTGGCGAAAGGTCGAAAAATGGAGAAAATTTTACGCCAAGCCTAACTGAAATGAAAAGAGGATTTTTATTCTTTATTTACCTTTCCATCACCCTGATTATCCTTTTCCTATTTGCGACAGGTTCCTCATTACTTACGCTTTCCTTAAACGAAGCCAAAACAGTTCCATTAGGCACCTTTCTCACCTGGTTCGGAATTATGGCTTTGCCAAGAACCATTTATTGGGGAAGTCGTTCGCTACGAGATCCAGAAGATCAATGGTCTCGAGTGCTATCGAAAATTTTAAATGTACTCCTGTGTTTGACCGTATTATGGCTGCCTATTGCCTATTTATTATCGGGCAATATGGCCACAAACTTCACTGGTAATACCGAAACATTTCAAGGAGGCCCAACAGCCATGAACATTTATTGGTACCTGACCTATGGACTGCCCATTGCTAGTATTTTGATACTACTAGCTTATTGGATCGGAATGTTGGTAAAGAAGTTTCGTTAGGATTAACCATACCTAAAATTTCATACTGAATCCTTCTATTTCAGACCTTCAAGCGAGATTTAACTATTCCCGAAAATTTGTATATTTGATCATCTCTCTCCTTCCTTGGCAATCCACACGGGGGTATGGATCAGCATAAACAATTAGAAGTCTTTATTAAGGTTATTCAGGATTTACCTGGTGGTATTGGTATTTTTCACGTCGAAGATTTAACCAATATCAAGAATATTCGCTATGTTTTTATGAATAGTATTATACTTCATGAAATGCGAAAAACGAAAGAGGAAGTTTTTGGCAAATACATTCATGAGGTTGCTCCAGAAGCCTACGAACACGAGGTAGGTTTACAGGTGATCGAATCTTATGTAAAAGTAGCCAGAGATAAGGAAAGTATCAATCTAGGAGTGGTTGAGTATTCCAACGAATTGGTTGCTGGTTTGTATGAGTGTTCCATTCATCACATTGTAGACAATTACATCTATGTACTTTTACGCAATGTCACTGAGCTAGAAAATTCAAAAAAGCAATTACGAGACCTCAACAAGAACTTAGAGCATTTGGTACAGGAACGAACCGCAGAGTTAGAGGATTCAAAACGTCAGTTGGAAGCAATTAACAATACGCTTGAAGATCGCGTACAAAGGCGAACAGCTTCGCTCGAAGAGAAAAACAAACATTTAGAGCATTTCTCTTACATCGCCTCCCACGATTTACAAGAGCCAATTAACACCATTCAAACCTTCATCGGATTGATTCATGAAGAATACGAAGGTAGTTTGGACGAGGAATTCCAACGATACCTCGGTTATATTTCAGAATCGAGCTCCCGAATGAAAACACTGGTAACCTCCTTATTGGATTTCAGTAGATTAGGAAGAACTTCAGAATCGACTGAAGTGGATTGCAAAGAAATTGTAGAGGATGTTCTTATGGACCTCACCAACCAAATTGAATCAGCGGCAGCAATTGTTCAGGTTGAAACCCAACTCCCCAAAATCATTGGTTACGATACCGAACTTCGTTTGTTATTTCAAAATCTCATTAGCAACGCCATCAAATTTGCAGACCCAAGCAAACAATCCGTCATAAAAATCCGAGTAAAAGAGACCAATGGATGGACTTTTACCATTGAAGATAACGGCATCGGTATTCCGCAAAAAGACTTGGAAAATATTTTTGGCTTATTCCACAGGCTGCACAAGAAAAACACCTACGAAGGAACAGGTATCGGATTGGCCCAATGCCGCAGAATCATCGACATGCATAACGGAAAAATCTGGGCGACCTCCCAATTAGGAAAGGGTAGTATGTTTTCGTTTTATATTCCAAAAAGTATTCATAAAAACATACATTTCAACAAAAAAGTCAAAGGGACTTTGGTGTATAACGAATCGTCAGTTTAAATAGACACATTTTCTTGTTACCTTTAGGAATCAAAAGCCGAAATGCTTTTTACCTTTCATGAGTCTTAAATACTTTGCTGGAGCCCTTCTTTCCATCCCTTTGTTGCCTATGATGTATTTCCAAGGCAAACAAATTCGAAGCAAGGTGCCTCAATTGCCCGAAGCCAAAGGGAATCAAGGAAGCGTATCAATCGACGATACCAAATCACCTACATTAAAATTAATTACCCTTGGGGAAAGCACCATTGCTGGCGTTGGGGTAACAACGCATGAAGTCGGTTTTTCAGGAACCTTGGCCAAGGAATTAGCAAAAGAACTCAAAAGAAGTATTCACTGGAAGGTTTATGCGAAGAGTGGTTTTACCGCAAAGAAAGTAACGACGGATTTGATTCCACAAATTTCGGAAAAGGAAATCGACCTAATTGTAGTCGGTTTAGGAGGAAACGATGCTTTCACCTTAAATACGCCTTGGAGGTGGAAATCGGACATGCGAAAACTAATTAGAACCCTGCAAAGGAAATTTCCAGATACCTCTATTGTATTTTGCAACATGCCTCCCATCAAAGAGTTCCCTGCCTTTACCAAACTCATCAAGTTTACTTTGGGGAATCTGGTTGAAATCTTGGGTGATTCGTTGAATCAAGTGGTATCTGAATTTGACCAGGTGTACTATTTTGGAGAGACAATCACCCTGAAAGGTTGGATCAATAAGTTTGATTTAAAAGAACAACCCCAAGCTTTCTTTAGCGATGGAGTGCATCCTTCAGCACTCACCTACCAAACTTGGGCAAAAGACATCGCTAGGAAAATAAATGCCAACAAAGAATTATGTACATCTCTTTTGAAACCGATCGCTTAAAGATTAGACCGATTGCACTTACGGATGCTGCCTTTATTGCTGTTTTAGTCAATACAAAAGGCTGGCTGGAATTTATTGGAGATCGGAATATTTCGGATGAAAACGACGCCAAAAAATACATTCAAAAGATATTGGACAATGAGAATTTCTATTATTCCACTTTCGAGTTAAAGGACTCCCAAACACCTATTGGACTGGTCACATTTTTACATCGTGAGGAAGAAGAATTTCCTGATTTCGGGTTTGCCATGTTGCCTAATTATGAAAACAATGGCTATGCCTTTGAAGCGAGCAGTGCTTACCTGAACAAACTAAAAGCATCCGCCAATCATCAACAATTCTTGGCCATCACAAAACCCAGCAACGCAAAATCGATCAAACTGATTTTAAAATTAGGCTTTCAATTCGATAAAAATTCAACAAAAGAGGATGAGCTGCTTTCTTATTATCGGTTGGACCTAACCAATAATTCTTAATCTTCATCCCCTAGAATTGACTACTCAAACCTGTTGTGAAATGAACCTTGTCAAACTGCTTCTATTTCTGTAACTTGTGAAAATAATTGGCACACTTGCTATGCTAGCGGACTCTCAATACCCATTTCAATGAGAACAAAGTTTTACCTTATCATGACCATATTCTTCGGAATCAATCTAATTTCTAGTTTCTTCAAAGATGGTGAAACCGAGTCGCTCTTATTCATGGAAATTAATATTTGGTATTACCGCCTGTTTTGGTTGGGTGCCACCATTTTTGTCCTTTCCAATTACCTATACTCTAAAAAGTTAGAGAAAAAAGAATAGGACAATTAAACTTCATTTCTCAATCAAGGCATCAGAATTGAACTCGACATTAGCTAAAAAACTTAAAAATATCTGGACCATTCTACTTTTCCTTCTTCCGGTGGTAATCATTTATAATATCCGAGAAAAGGGAGATGAAAGCAAAAGGTTCTATAAAGCGATGGAGATTAGTGGTGTGATAGACTCCATCTACTACGGGGACAAAAAAGAAGCCAGCGTAAAAATCAACAATAAAATATACAGCCTTTATTACTTCGGCATTCGAAAAGGAGAAGACATTAAGGTGGGAGATTCGCTCTACAAAGCCAAAAAGGAAAAGAATTTGGAATTACATTCAAAAACTAAAACAGGCGAATATATTTGTACTGAAATTTATAAGATGAAATGAAAAGAATCCTCCTCATTATAGGTCTACTATTCATTACCTACCATTTGACTGGTCAGGATCTGATGAACAAATCTGAGTTCACCAAATACGTTCTAAAAGAGACCTCAAAAACCAATCAAAAGGTACGACTCTTGGTATTTGACAAGTTGATTCTGGGCAGTAAGTTCAACAACCTTTCTTTCCTACACAGTTTGAAAGATGAATACCCAGCATACAAATCAAAACCGGAACAGCTACCATCCATAGTCGCTAGATTCATTGCTCGTTTTGGTTCGATTTATGCTTTGAATCCGACCTATAAAATAGATACTACTCAAATTGTTCCCTTACTCAAACCCAAAGAATTCCTAAACAAAACACTCACCTTTGATGAGGAAAAAGTCGTATCAAAAGAATTCAACAAGGACCTCGTCATTATTTATGTTGAAAATCAAGAAAAAGGCTACAATGGCTATCGCTTTTTCTCTACCAAAGAATTGGAACGAATTGGATTGAATGAAGACAATATGCATGCATTGGCTTTGAAGAATTTACAAGGGTTGCTTCCGGATTTATCGGAATATACCTTAGACCGACCGGTGTATCGCATGTACCGAGCAGTCGGAAAATCGAAGGGAAGTAAGTATCTATCAAGCTTGCTATTGCTTCCCGAATTTCTAGCCAACGAAAAAAATCGACTGAATCAAGATCTGGTGATAGGGATTCCCAAAGAGAATCAACTCATTATAGCAGGTAAAAAAAACAAACAAGGAATTCGTGAAATGAAAATGTACGCTCGAATGAATTACTACCTCAAAAAGGATCAACTCTTAACCAAAAAACTGTACCGTTACAACGGAGAGCAACTTAAAAAGTATTAAACTTACGCTGTCAGATACAAACTATGAAATACAAACTACTTGCCTTATTCCTAACCTTTAGCTTTTTGACCGTCTCTGGACAAACGAAATCCGCCGAAGAAAAAGAAAAGCAATCTGCAAGAAGATACAAACAAGCCAAACAGGATTTTGTGGACGGACGATATGAGAAGGTAGTATTCTATTACGATTCTATCATGAGCATTTACGGCCGTACCCAAGTTTTGAAATATAAAATGGCCTTTGAAAGCTATCAAAGATTGATCAAACGAAAACCTGAAAAATCAGATTCCTTATCCGCCAAAGCCAACCAAGTTTATGAACAAGCCTTAAAGTGGTACGGAAAACCCTTCCTATCTGATCGTTGGGAAAATCTAGTCATTGATCCAGAAGGAGGAAATCAAAATAATTTTGAACATGATCAAAAACCTGAGTATCCAGGGGGAATTCGAGCTTTTTACAAATACATTGCGGAGAATGTCAATTACCCGGAAGGAGCCAGAAAAGCAGGAATTGAAGGGAAAGTGTATGTGATTTTCATGGTGGATAAAGAAGGGAAAATTAACACGGTGAATGTGGCCAGGGGCATTCATAAAGAATGTGATGCTGAAGCACTTCGTGTAGTGAGTAACGCCGAGCGTTTTACTCCTGCTATGCGAGATGGAAAACCTATGCACGCTCGAATGATGTTACCTGTTGTTTTTAAATTAACGAGTAGCTATGACTCTAAAGAGGAAAAAAGGAGAAAAAGAAGAATGAAAAGACGCAAGAGAAGAAACGGATAGCCATGAACTTTACCAACAATCCAATTTACATTTTAGCTGTTTTATGTCTGATGATTATTCTGTCGGTGTATGCAGGGAAAACCAAATTCGGAAAAAAGTTCGGTGCTGCCCTGTTGGTCATTCTTTTTACGGCAGTAATCGCAAATCTAGGCATCATCCCCTCTTCCTCAAACAGCATTCCCCTTTACGACGGCATCTTCACCTATGTAGCACCCATCTCTATTTTTTACCTTCTACTCAATGTAAACCTAACTTCCATTAAGAGAGCCGGATTGCCCATGATTGGTTTGTTTTTGATTGGATCTTTGGCAACAACACTGGGAATTCTACTGTCTTGGATGCTTCTGAAACCCGAGGCTGTTTTGGGTGAAAACGGAAAAGTCATCGCCGGAATGCTAACAGGCACCTACACAGGCGGTAGTGTCAACTTTAATGCCGTGGCCATTGAATATGACTTTCAAAAAAAGGGAGTATTGTACGCAGGAACCATTGCAGTGGATAATGTAGTCACCACACTATGGATTATTGCAACCTTGACCCTACCCGCCTTTCTCAGAACTTTTTGGAAAGATAAAACGAGTTTAAAATCTACTGTAAAAGAGACCGATGAAAAAAGACCAGAAGACGAAAATCTCAATTTACATTCTTTGATGTGGTTGTTGTTTTTAGGCCTAGCGGCCTATTTCATATCGGATAGTTTAAAGGCAGTCATACCTCAAATCCCATCCATTTTAACCCTATCAACCATCGGAATTCTATTAGCGCAAACCAAGTTTGTTGCCAATCTAAAAGGGAGCCATAATTTAGGTTTGTATTTGGTATTCCTCTTTTTGGCCGTTATTGGAGCTTATTGTGAAATCAGTGCCGTAACCGAATTGAAGGATGTAGGAATCACCTTGCTACTTTTTGCGGGGTTGGCCGTTTTATTTCATGGTTTGATTGTGGTTCTGTTAGGCGGATTGGTTTATCGCGACTGGGAAATGGTTGCCATTGTAAGTCAGGCCAATGTTGGTGGTGGTGCGACGGCCATTGCATTAGCAGAAACATTCAATCGTAAGGAATTGGTATTGCCAGCAATTTTAGTGGGTACCTTGGGTACTGCACTTGGTACCTACCTGGGATTTTTGGTGGTTTATATGCTTTGATATGCCACACAAAAAGTATGTTGGATCATACAAGTTTTTACAAATGGAAAAATATGTAGCTTTTTTAAGAGGAATTAATGTCGGAGGCCATCATAAGGTTCCCATGAAAGACTTAAAGGTGGTTTTTGAAGATACGGGTTTCAAAAGCGTAGTAACCATATTAAACTCCGGAAACATTTTATTTGAGGCAGATCAAATGCCAAATGAATCTAAAATATCCGAACGGTTATCCGCAGCATTCGGTTTTTCAATTCCTGTATGGGTAAGAACCTTAAAAGCTCTTGAAACATATTCTAAGTCCAAACCATTTGAACAAGTAACAAATTCAAACGACACCCGATTGTACGTTAGCTTTTTGCGCAAAAAACAAAATGAAAGTCTTTCATTACCTTGGAAAAGTGAAGATGGCTCGTTTATAATCTTGCAACAAATTGAAAATTGTTTATTTAGTGTTTTGGATCTTTCAAAATCAAAAACAACCAAGGCCATGGAAATTATTGAAAAGTTTTACCAGAAAGATGTGACCACGAGAAATTGGAAAACCATTCAAAGAATCATGAAGAAAGCCAGCCAAAAGAAATAACTCAAAAGACACAGACCATTTAATCAATCCAATCAAATGAAAAAACGCAGTAAACTATTCATCCTTATTCTTGCTCTCATTGTTTTTTATGTGGGCCATATCCTAATTTCTACGGGGTTTTTCAGAACAATAGAACCCAAATTTGAGGGAACGCTATTGAAGAAAATCGATCTCCCTGGAGCGGAAGACATGACACTCAGTCGAGTTGATAGTTTCTTAATCGTTTCTTCAACGGATCGAGCGACCTACCCTCCTCTTGAAGAGGAAAAAGGCGGACTCTATCTCCTCGATCTAAAAACAAAAGACTTTAATCCAATCGCTTTGACTGCGGAATATACCGGTGGTTTCGCACCACACGGAATTTCTCTTCTTAAAAAAGATAGCACCTATCAAGTAGCGGTGGTGAACCATACGGCTAAAGGCCACTCCATTGAGTTCTTTGAACTAGTGCATCAGAAACTCAAACATACCAAGACGATGACCGATGAAAGCATGATTCGTCCGAATGATGTGGTATTCATAGGTCCAGATGAGTTTTACTTTACAAACGATCACGGTTATACCGAAGGATTTGGAAAGTTTGTGGAAGAATACGCGGGATTGGCATTTTCCAATGTTGTTCATTATAAAAACGGAACCTACAAGGTTGCAGCAGAGGGAATTGCTTATGCCAACGGAATCAATTTTGACGCTACCAACAACCGATTGTATGTAGCTTCGGCGAGAGGTTTTTTAGTAAAAGTATACAACAGAGAATCCGATGGATCCTTGACATTTATCGAGGACATTGAATGTGAAACTGGTGTTGACAATATTGAGCTTGATGAAGAAGGAAATCTATGGATTGGTTCACATCCAAATCTTTTACGATTTAGCGCCTACGCCAAGGGCAAAAAAGAAAGTTCACCTTCTGAAATTATCAAAATCAGTTACAGGTCGAAAGGAGAATATAGCATTGAGAAAGTTTTTGTTAGTGATGGAAGTGATATGTCTGGATCGTCGGTTGCCACCCCATGGAACAACCTGATTTTTATGGGAAATGTAATGGACGATCACTTTCTGATTTTGGAAAAAAAATAATCAGTCAAGGATTAAAATATGAGGAATTTATTGCTCTTTACACTTTTCCTTTCAATCATCCATATTGGATATGGTCAATCTTCCTATCAATATAAGCAACCCAATCAATTAGCAGATGGTTGGAAAACCAATGACTTAACATCAAGCGGAATCGATTCGACCTTGATCTACAAGTTATTCAGTCAGCTAAAAGGTGGTAAACACAAATTGCATAGTGTATTGATTGTAAAAAATAAGGAGTTAATTCTTGAGGAATACTTCAATGGAGAGCACCAAAACAAGTTGCATGATTTGCGATCTACCTCCAAAAGTATTCGTTCGATCCTATTGGGAATCGCGATAGATAAAGGGTTTATTACAAGTATTGATGATCCAATTTCAAAGTACCTCAAGAAGCCTATTCCGCAAAAGCGATTGGATCCTCGTAAAAAAGACATTACCATCAAACATTTGATCACCATGTCTACCGGACTGGATTGCAATGATTGGGATAAGAAATCAAAAGGTCAAGAAGACAAGGTGTATAAGAAAAAAGACTGGTTGCAATACACCCTCGATTTGCCCATGGTAAATGATCCAGGTACCGTTTCTAATTATTGCTCGATGGGTGTGATCCTGATGACTGAAATCATTGAACAGGCATCGGGAATGTCGATTGATCTATTCGCTAACAAATTCCTTTTTAAGCCTTTAGGAATAAGTAAGGTGTCTTGGGGACATACATCGAACAAAGAAGTCATTAGTGCAGGAAAAAGATTGAACATGATTCCTAGAGATATGGCAAAGATTGGTCAATTAGTACTCAACAAAGGAAAGTGGAACGGACAGCAAATAGTATCTGAAAAATGGATCGAAGAATCTACAACTCCCAAAACAAAAATCACGGGAATTGATTATGGATACCTCTGGTGGAACATCCCATTTAAGTTTGGAGACAAAACAATTGCCAAAACAGCAACGGGCAATGGCGGCCAGTACATCATGGTTTTTCCTGAATTAGAAATGGTTGCCGTTTTTACAGGAGGTGCCTACAATTCTCAGGAAGACAAGCTACCCTTTGCCATAATGAATAGAGTGATTATTCCGTCGATAAAATAAACTACATATTTTTCTGGATACTCGATCTACCGAACATACCAAGCCCAATACATCAAGAGCGGGTGAATGGGAACCAAGCGAATCCAGGCAACCCATAGTGGGGTGCACAAACTCTCCTCTCCCATGCAAGCTCCTGTCTGAATAAACCACAGATGCGATGGAATGAAGGCAATTAATAGCAGGATGATTCCCCAAACAGCTTTACTTCGATATTTTGGCACTATTACGCTAATTGCCAATACAACTTCTAAAACTCCGCTAATCCAATTAATGAATTCGGGATAGGGTAAATAGTCAGGAATTAAAGGCAAATAAAACTGCGGATTGATAAAATGATTCACTCCTGCCACAAAATAAAACCCCACCAACAAGAATCGAAGGTAGGTTTTGATAGGTTGCTTTTTAAAGAGCTCCATAAATCCCTCTAGTTAAGCAGTTAAGGACCATTTGGTGGTGGTGTGTACTCTTTTTAAAATCAAGAAAAAAGGAATCCACCAGATCAAATCATTGGTAATTAAGGTGTAGGCAAATTCACCGGGTACTACCCCACTCGCATAATTGAACACAAAGCCAAGTGGACCAAAGATTTTTCCGAGGAATCCAACGGCAACTATTGGCCAATGCCGAATCGGTTGGTAACTCGCCCACCAATAACCTAATCCGTAGACACCAATCACCATTCCCATTCCTTGCCAAATCATTGGGTGATTCAAAGCCTCCATCCCGGTAATCTCGAAAAAGTGATTCGGAAAAAGTACTACCCAAGCACCCCATAAAAGGTTATAAATCGCTGCAACTTTTAATGTAGTACCCATCCACTTCGGATAATCATTCATAAGATTTCTATTTTATCAGTCCAATTATTGGTTTTGCAAATTTAAGAACCAGCCATCCAAAAAGAATCAATAACAAGGGCTTTCTAGTCTCAAAACCTGAAATTTTGGGACTTCCTTAACTCCTTCGCAGCTATTCAAAAGAGTTTTTCTATCTTTAAAGGATATCCATTTTCCATGAAAATAACCAACATAATGATTACTGGTACCGGAAGCTATGTACCACCCAATCGAGTAACCAACAAAGACTTTGCAGAAAATAAATTTTTTGATGCAGGCGGCGTTGCCTTTGAAGCTTCTCACGATGAAATTGCAGAAAAGTTCAAGGCCATTACGGGAATTGAAGAAAGACGCTATGCCAATGATGATATGGTTGCTTCCGATTTAGGTATTATCGCCAGCGGACTCGCCATTGAAGACGCTGAAATTGATAAAGAAACCATCGATCAAATTATTGTAGCTCACAATTTTGGCGACGTAAAGTCCAATACCATTCAGACAGATATTTTACCCAGTCTCGCTTCTCGTATAAAACAAGGATTGGACATTAAGAATCCGAATTGTGTGGCTTACGATATTCTCTTCGGTTGCCCCGGATGGATTCAAGGGATTATTCAGGCTACTGCCTTCATTCGATCAGGAATGGCAAAACGCTGCTTGGTGGTTGCCACCGAAACACTTTCTCGTGTTTTAGACATGCACGATAGAGATTCGATGATTTTTGCCGACGGTGCTGGAGCTTGCATTGTGGAGGCCGTAGAAGGTGACAAACGCGAAGGAATCATTGGGATGGAAATGGGCACTTGGGCCGAAGATGAGACCTATTTTTTATTCATGGGGGAAAGCAACACCTCAGATGCCGATCCCAATGTTCGCTACATCAAAATGCACGGACGTAAAATCTATGAATTTGCCTTAACAAAAGTTCCGCAAGCCATGAAATCGTGCTTAGACAAAGCCGGTGCGAACATTCACGATGTGAGCAAGGTATTGATTCACCAGGCTAATGAAAAAATGGACAGCGAGATAATCAAACGACTGTTTCGATTATATCGAGAACGAGAAATTCCCGAAGGAATCATGCCAATGAGCATCCATAAGTTGGGCAACAGTTCTGTGGCTACAGTTCCGACCCTTTTGGATCAAATTAGACGTGGTACCAGCGAAGAAAAACACGAAATCAACAAAGGAGATTTGATTCTTTTGGCTTCTGTAGGTGCCGGAATGAATGTGAATGCCATTGCATACAGATACTAACGTTGAGAAATACAATTCGAACACCGGAAGAGCGCTTTGAAAATCTTGAGGGATATCCCTTTGAAAGCCATTACCTCTTTGTTGAAGACCAACTTCGCATGCATTATTTGGACGAAGGAGATGCAAACAAACCTACCATTCTTCTGCTTCACGGAGAGCCCAGTTGGTCTTATCTCTATCGAAAAATGATACCGACTTTATCAAAGGAATTTCGTGTGATTGCTCCCGACCTCATCGGATTTGGAAAATCGGACAAGCTCACCGAGCAGTCGGATTATTCGTACCAAAGCCACTTGAACTGGCTTCAAAGCTTTATCGATCAATTGAAGCTCAACAACATGATTCTGTTTTGTCAGGATTGGGGCGGATTGCTAGGATTGCGGCTTGTTGCCGAATCGGCAGATCGCTTTCGCATGATCATCGCCTCGAATACAACCCTACCTACAGGAAATAGGCCCATGCCTGAAATCTTTATGAAATGGCGCGAATTTTCTCAAAAATCGCCCGACTTTGATATCGGAAAAGTCATTGACAGAGGCACAGTCTTGCCGCTTACTCAAGAGGCCTACAAAGGGTATAACGCTCCTTTTCCATCCGAAGAATACAAAGCTGGAGCACGGATATTCCCTACACTTGTACCATCAGAGGCCGACGAGGTGGAATCCATAAACAATAGAAAGGCCTGGCAGCAGCTGCAACAATGGAAAAAACCCTTTCTAACCATTTTTGGAGACTCCGATTACATCATGAAAGGGGCTGAGCAAGTATTTCAGAAATTAATCCCAGGAGCCCAAAACCAAAACCATAAAATCTTACATGCAGGTCATTTCATTCAAGAAGAAAAAGGAAAGGAATTGGCCGAACTAATTATAAAGTTTTATCAGACAAACGCATCGTAAAAGAGCGGACAATTCTATTTTCAATCCTGCTTACTACATACCCTAAAGCAACAAAACAATCCAAAGATTTGTGGTTGAATTCCAATTTTCAAAAAATCCAAAAAAGGATCAATTTTGACTGGTTTTTGGGTATTTTTGATTCAAAATTGATAAAAAACGAGCATTTTTTGCACAAAACTTGAATTTTTCGTAAATTTGCCCCGATGAAAAATAGACAGGCGACGAAACATTTCAAAAGCGAAAATCAAAACAACTTTAGTGCGATCTTCTTCAAGCAACTAAATAGATTTATTCCTCCAGCCTTCTAGTTCCTTTTTCATACTCCAAACTCAATTTTAATAGTATTCGAATGCGATTTTGATTGCATTTCGATTCATTTATTTATTTCAATCTGATGAAATTCATTTACGTAAAAAGAAAACACAAACAACAAAAATACTACAGCAAAAAAATGGGAATGCTCAATGCTCGAGTTACCACCATTAAAAAATACCTGCTCGGAATACCTTTACAAACCTTACACAGGTATCGGGAAACCTATTATGGAGAAATGAAGAGTTGCAAAGAATGTAGTTTATCTAATTAAAACCAAGGCATATGAGACAATTAAAAATCACAAAACAAGTAACCAATCGAGATACCAAATCCTTAGAAAAGTATTTTCAAGAAATTGGAAAAATTGACCTCATCACTGCGGATGAGGAGGTAGAGTTAGCGCTTCGCATCAAAAGTGGAGACGAAAGAGCCTTGGAAAAATTAGTTACCGCCAACTTAAGATTTGTGGTTTCCGTCGCAAAACAATATCAAAATCAAGGTCTAAAACTTTCCGATTTAATCAATGAAGGAAATGTAGGCCTAGTAAAAGCTGCCAAACGTTTTGATGAAACTCGGGGTTTTAAGTTTATTTCCTATGCAGTTTGGTGGATTCGTCAATCCATTTTACAAGCCTTAGCAGAACAGTCTAGGGTAGTCCGCTTGCCACTTAACAAAATTGGAAGCATCAATAAAATCAACAAGGCTTATGCCCGATTGGAGCAAGAGCAAGAACGAGCTCCTAATTTTGAAGAAATTGCCAATGAATTAGACATGAGCATTCGGGATGTCGAGCAATGCATGAAATCCTCTGGAAGAAGCGTTTCAATGGATGCCCCATTGAAAGACCAGGACGATTTTTCTTTGTACAATGTAATGCAGGCCAAAGAAACGGTCAAACCAGATACCGAGATGATGCAGCAGTCGCTAAAACAAGAAATCAATAGAGCATTGAATACACTAAGTCACAAAGAATCTTTGGTTATTCAAATGTATTACGGAATTAACAGAAAGGCCTCATCCAGCCTATCCGAAATTGGAGAAGCCATAAACTTATCAAGAGAACGCGTTCGGCAAGTAAAAAAGAAAGCACTTCAACGCTTACAGACCGAATCGAGAAGCCAGGTTTTAAGAACCTATTTGGGTTAATTGATTTGTAGGTTTGTTGTTTGCCAAATGAATAGTCGTTTCTTCGGGAATGACTATTTTTTTGTCCAATTTCATTGATCCTAGTAGAATTCAGTATTTTTAGTTGGTAATTGTACACCATGAAAGAAAAGCATGTCGCTCTTATTGGCGCCACAGGATTGATCGGAGGGCATCTTTTGGAGTACCTCCTAGCCGATGACAGCATTACTTCCGTGAAACTGATCGTCCGAAGGCCAGTCTCATTCGAACACCCTAAAATTGAAATCGCCATGATTGATTTTTCAAAGGAAGATCAATTTAGTGCAGCATTAAAAGGCATGGACGTGGTTTTTTGCAGTATTGGCACTACCAACAAAAAAGTAAAAGGCAACAAAGATGCTTACCGGAAGGTCGATTATGACATCACGGTCAATGCGGCAAAATTCTCTGAAGCACATGGTTGCGATCAGTTTGTTTTTGTGTCCTCTTTGGGTGCTAATAGTTCTAGCAATAACTTCTACCTGAAACTCAAAGGACAAATTGAAGACGACATTCAGCAATTAAATTTGAATTCCATTTTGATCTTTCGGCCTTCATTTTTGATGGGCGACCGCAAGGAGTTTCGGTTCGGAGAATTATTGGGAATTGTCTTCATGAAACCTTTCTCATTCCTGCTTCCGTCGGAGATCAAACCGATTTATGCATCCGAAGTGGCCAAAGCCATGTTGGCCGCCACCAAGAAAAACTTCAAGGGATGTCGTGTTTTTCATTTTGAAGAAATGAAACGGCTCAATTCAATGTTTTCTTAAGGGAACCTTAACCTTTTTTTATCAAGAGCAAAAGGCTAATTCCATAACTTGGAACACGTTGTGAATATCCCATGTGTAGAGAAAATTATTTGAAATGAAGACAACAAGAACAACCAACCGATTAAAGAAAATCCTCTTATTTTTTATTTGCATTCCATTGCTAACAGCCTGCTGTTCAGAAGAGGTTTATCGAGTGAGTATTACGGGCCTTCAAACAAGATCCTTGCTACTTGATGGTAATAGATTCGTAGATTTTGACAAACAAAATCCCATTGATAAAGAAGACCTCCTTTTAGAAGTGACCATCAATGAGCTTGAAGAACTCACCCTCAATGAGAGACAAGAAAAATTAAGAAAACCCAGGGTCCAATTGGCAGCCGTGGTCCCTTGTCCTGATCCACAATTCATTTACACGCATCAAATTGAAAATGTTAGGGTTACCCTATTTGATCTGGACAATAATAACAATGCCATTGATGTTACCAGCAACATAATCATTTATGGGTCTCAACAATCACTTGCAGATTACATATCAGAAAACCCGGTTGGTCTTCGCGATTTACTTTTGGATTTTTCCAACACCACCTCCCTTCCGAATCGAATGAACTATCTCGTAAAGGCTACTTTGGATGACGGAACGACGGTTGAAGTCACAGGAGATGAAATATCATTCAACTGATATAGAATTAACAACTCTTACTTCTCATTGTTAATCAATTTGAAGACGGGTTTCCTACTGAAATAAACTTTAGTAACTTTAGTGATTCACGGAATCCTTTTACAAATTAATCAATCATGGAGAATAGCAGACGAAAATTTATCAAAAATAGCATGGCAATTGGGGCAGCGACTTTAGTGAGTCCCTATACCATGCAAGCCAGTCAACTCTTTTCAACAAGCTCCGAGAAGCTCAACATATTAATTTTAGGAGGCACTAGTTTTTTAGGTCCTCATCAAATTTCTTATGCCTTAGAACGGGGACATAAGGTTTCCATTTTCACCAGAGGAAAAACAATACCCAAAATTCACCCTGAAGTTTTTTCAAAAGTTGAAAAGCTGGTGGGCGATCGTGAAAACAATCTCGAAGCATTAAAGAATAGAAAATGGGACGTAGTCATTGATAATTCGGGACGCAAAACCAAATGGACAAAAGACACAGCCGAGCTGCTAAAAGACAATGTCGGCTGTTACCTGTACACCTCGTCTATAAGTGTCTACTTTCCTTTCACCGGAGACGACTTTTCTGAGAAACGAAAACTTGTGACAAAAGTACCTGAAAATGCTACACCACAAGAAAAAGGAAACTACGATTACGGGGTCATGAAGGCAACTTCAGAAATGGCTACGATTAATGCCTTTGGTGCTGAAAGATCTATCATTGTACGACCAACCCTATTGGTCGGACCTGGTGACCGCACCAATCGTTTTCCTTATTGGACGGCACGACTCGAAAAAGGCGGAGAAGTTATTATTCCGGGTGCTAGTACAGAGGTGGTACAATACATCGATGTTCGGGATATTGCAGAATGGATGATTCGTTTGTGTGAAAACAAAGCTGCCGGAATTTACAATGGATCGGGACCGGGTTTTGACATGACCACCACAGCCTTTGTTCATGGCATTCACGCCTCCTTCAACTCGCCCGTCAAGTTTTACCAAATTGACGATCAACAGTTTTTAATAGACAATGGCGTGATTGGAATTCAACCCTGGGTCATACAATTACCAGAATACGCTGGCATGTCTAAAAGTGACAACAGTAAGGCCATCGAAGCCGGACTGACTTTTAGATCGCTTTCAAACACCGTTGAAGCAACCAAAAAATGGTGGTATTCAGATGCAGTTTCTCAAAAAAGACGAGATACCATTCTCACGGGTGAACGTTCTTTCATGCGACGAGAGAAAGAAATCATTTCTAAATGGAAGCAACGATTGAACAATGAATAACATCGTCATTCAAGGCATTCAGTTTGATGCCAAGTCATCCTATCAAAGAGGTCCAAGAAAGGCTCCTGCATTGATTAGAGAAGCACTGCATTGTGGATCGGGTAATTCGTACACAGAAAACCTAATATCGATTGATAATTCGAGAATTGTGGATCGTGGAGATTTTGAAATCGATGCCTATTTTGACATCGAAAAAGTCACAGAAGCTCACCTAGAAAACGATGCAAAAATTTTAACCCTAGGAGGAGATCATTCCATCACCTTTCCAATCATCAAAGCACTTCAAAAAAAACATCGGAAGTTCGATATTTTACATTTTGATGCCCACTGTGATTTATACCACGAGTTTGAAGGTGATCCTTATTCGCATGCCTGTCCTTTTGCACGAATCATGGAAAACAAATTTGCAAATCGTCTGGTTCAAGTCGGAATTCGAACCTTAAATCCACATCAAAAAGAACAAGCCGAAAAATTCAATGTCGAGATTCATCAAATGAAGGATTTGAATCTCTCTACCATCCCAAAATTTGAAAATCCTGTTTACATTTCTTTGGATATGGACGGATTTGATCCTGCCTTTGCTCCAGGAGTTTCACATCATGAGCCAGGCGGACTATCATCTCGACAAGTTCTGGATGTAATTCAAAATATTGATACCGAGATTATTGGGGCAGACATTGTTGAATACAATCCGGATCGAGACTTTCAAAACATGACAGCTTTTCTAGCCGCCAAAATGATGAAAGAGATTCTTGGGAAAATGTTGTAACGGATTTCAATGACCAACCATCATCCAATTCGATTTACAAAAAAATTTTACTCGAAAAATCGTAATTTAATACCCACAACCATCGTGGTTATTTGACGAGAAAAAGTCGAATAACCCATACACAAGAAATTTCAACTCAACTAACCATGAAAAACTACATTCTCAGCCTTTTTCTTCTTGCCAGTTTCAGTTTTCGGGCCCAAAGCAAACTAGACCAACAATTAAATGGTCATAATTTTCGATTCATCGGACCAGAAGGAAATAGAGCCATCGCCGTAATTGCCGAACCTGAAAACCCGCATATTGCCTACATCGGGGCTGCCTCTGGTGGTTTATGGAAAACAGAAGACAATGGTGTACGTTGGCGCCCAATTTTTGATAATCAGAGTGTGTCATCTGTGGCATCCATAGATTTGGCTCCTTCTGACCCCAAACAAGTTTGGGTGGGAACCGGAGAAACCTTTGTAATTCGCCCAGCACATGCCATGGGAAATGGAATTTACTTTTCGCCTGATGGAGGAAAAACTTGGGAACACAAGGGATTGGAAAAAACAGGACGTATTGGTCGTGTCATTGTGCATCCAAAAAATCCGAAGATTGTCTTTGCAGGTGCCTTAGGCCATACTTATGGCAAGCAAAAGGAACGAGGTGTTTATCGTACCAAAGACGGTGGAAAAACCTGGAAACAAGTATTATTTGTCGATGAAGAAACGGGAGTGTCCGACATGGCTATCGACCCAGAAAATCCTGATATCATCTACGCCGCTATGTGGTCTATCAGCATCAATACCTGGGGTTTGAATTCGGGTGGCGAAGGAAGTGGAATTTACAAATCTACAGATGGTGGAGACAGTTGGGAACCTTTGAATAAATACGGATTGCCTTTTGGCGTCAAACGTCCCGTTGGAAAAACCTCGGTCGATGTTTCGCGGAGCAATCCGAATATCGTATATGCCCTTTTTGAAGCAGAAAGTCCGGAAGTATGGCGTTCAGAAGATAAGGGAATGAGCTGGACATTGATGAGTCAAGATCACGACTGGAACGAACGTGCTCCTTATTACACAAGACTACGAGTGAATACGGGTGACCCTAATGAAATCTATTCGATGACTGTTCGCTTTACCCATTCTTTGGATGGTGGAAAAACTAGAAATCCCAAACCGCCTAGAGGTGGTGGGGACAATCATGACATTTGGATCAATCCCATCAATCCAGATCACTATATGGTGGCACATGATGGTGGTGTAAGCATCACCTATAATCATGGGAAATCCTTCCAAAGAGTGGTGCTGCCGATTGCACAAATGTATCATGTTGCGGTTGATGACCAGATTCCATACAACGTCTTTGGCAATCGTCAAGATGGTTGGTCGTACATGGGACCGAGCAACTCATTGGCAGGCTATATTCCACTTGGATTATGGAAAGGTGTTGGTGGCTGTGAATCGGGATTTGCAAAACCAGATCCTTTGGATAACAACATCATCTGGTCGGGTTGTTACGATGGAGGATTGGATCGTCACGATTTGCGAACCGGACATTCAAGAGACGTCCGGGTTTGGCCAGAAGCGGGCTACGGGTGGGCTCCAGAAGATATGAAATATCGTTGGCACTGGAACTTTCCATTAAGTCATTCTACACATACCAAAGGACGTGTTTATGTAGGTTCTCAATTTGTGCACATGACCGATGACGGCGGACAAAGTTGGAAGGTGATTTCACCGGATTTAACCCTAAACCTCAAAGATCATCAAAAAAGTTCTGGAGGTGTTGCCATTGATAACCTAATGACCTTTGACGGAGCGACTTTATTTGCCATTGAAGAATCAAAATACGAAGCTGGCGTGATTTGGGTGGGATCCAATGACGGACAAGTCCAACTGACCAAAGATGGTGGTGAGAATTGGGTGAACTTGACCAGCAATATTCCGGATCTTCCGAAGTGGGGAACCATCGCCAACATCGAACCATCGAGATATGATAAAGCAACAGCTTACATCACGGTGGACTTGCATCAGATGGGTGATTTCAATCCTTATGTCTTTAAGACAACTGATTATGGACAAACATGGACTAAAATCTCCAATGGCATCCCGAAATCCGAATCTTCTTTTGTTCATGTGGTAAAAGAAGACCCAAAACGAAAAGGCATGTTATATGTTGGGGTTGATAATGGTATTTATATCAGTCATGATGACGGTGGGACATGGAATCAATTGCGATTGAATCTCCCTCCCGCCCCTGTCTATTGGTTAGAAATTCAAGAGCGCTTCGACGATTTGGTAGTTGGAACCTATGGAAGAGGATATTACATTTTGGATGATCTTTCAGCAGTTCGCTCCTTGGACAAAAAGGAGGAAGTGGCCTTCTACGATATTCGAGATGCTTGGCGCTTTAACAACAAAGAGAACATCAAAACCGATGGATATAGTTTCAGTTCGGGACGAAATCCGCAGTACGGAGCGAGTATGAATTACTTTGTTCCCAAAGAAACTAAGGGCAAAGCCAAGATCGAAATCCGAGATGATAAGGGCAACTTAGTTCGAACTTTATCAGTAAAATTGAAGGATGGAGTGAACCGAGCCCAATGGGATTTAAGGTACGAACCTACCTTCAAACCAAAACTTCGGGTTGCACCTCCAGGAAGACCTTGGGTACAACTCAACGGAGAAGGCTGGCGACCATTGGTACAATGGGATTTGGATTTAATGGCAGGGCAATACGGCCCAAGAGTTGTTCCAGGTATGTATGAAGCTACCCTAGTTGTAAAAGATAAAACCGGTAAAGAAACTCATAGAACCTCATCGAAATTTAGAGTTTTAAAAGATCCACATGCCCAAGGAAGCTTGGAAGATATAAAAGCGCAAGTAGCATTTTCCCTGCAGCTTCGAAATGCCATGAACTTGGCGGTAAGCAACATCAATACCGTTGAAACATTGCGTGCCGAATTGGAATCTATTATTAAGGAAGGTGGAAACAATCAAACTACAAAAGAGGCTATGAGACTCAAGGCGATTGCTGAAAAGATCGCAGGTAAATTGTACGACATTCATTTGACTGGCGCCAGAGAAGACGCCTTCAGATCACCCATTAAATTATATGGTCGATTGAGTGCTTTGGCTTCGGATATTAATTCGAGCGGAATCGATTTTAAACCCACCAATCAGCAAGAAGAAGTATACGATGTTTTGGACGGAAGATTGAAAGCAGCTGTGAAGCAGTTTGATGAATTGATTCGAAAAGACATCAAAAAATTTAGTCGAGTTCTTGAAAAACAAAACAAGAAAATCGATTTGAAACGAAGCGACATCAAGCAATAAGCGAATTGCATTATGAAGAAAAAGTATCAACAAATAGTACAATGGTTTAAGTTTCAGATTCAGAAAATAACACCAGGAAAAAACGCAGAGAAAGGAGCCGCGCTAGGTTTGTTAACGGCAACGCTCATCCTTTGGTTCATTTACGGCATTCGCATCTCAATAAACATTGGAGATCCTTATGTGGTTTTATTCACTTTGGTCCTACTGGCAGCAGCGGTATTATTGGGGTACCTCGGACGTTGGGGAGTGAGACAAATCGGTTCGATTCCAGAGTTGTACAAATTGGCCCTCCTCATCTCAATTCCGCTACTCATGACCATGAGTTTTAACTGGATTTTACCCGTTGTTATTCTCATTCTTGCCTCATTAATTGGTGCTGGATACTTAGTGGTAAAGAAAACGGGATTCAAAAAACTCACCAAAGTGAAGAAGGTCATAACCCTACTTGGAATAGGAATTGGCCTAGGAGGATTTATTACCCTTGGCGTCTTTTACGGCGGAAGTGGCATTGAAATGGATCCCATCAAAAATGCTGCCCTTTCATCCGACATCTCCATTGAAAACATCAAGGCAATTTCGCCAGCTCAAAAGGGACCTTTTACAGTAAAGACTTTATCCTATGGAAGTGGAAAAGACAAGCATCGATCCGAATTTGCCGAAGAGGTTACCATTAAAACTGACTCAGTAAATGGAGTAGCTTTCATTGATAATTGGGAAGGATTTTCGGGCTGGTGGCGCACCAAATACTGGGGATTTGACTCCAAGGCTCTGCCAATCAATGGACGTGTATGGTATCCTGAAGGAGATGGACCTTTCCCACTAGTGCTCATCGTACATGGGAATCACCTCATGCAAGATTATTCCGATGTGGGATATGGATACTTGGGAGAATTATTGGCTTCCAAAGGAATGATAGCCGTTTCCGTAGACGAAAATTTCATCAATGGATCTTGGACAGATCTTTTTGGTGGATTGGAAAAAGAAAATGACGCCAGAGGCTGGTTGCTTCTTGAACATTTAAGAGTCTGGCATGAATGGAATAAAAATGAAGGCAATCCTTTTTTTAAAAAACTAGACACGAACAAACTAGCTTTAATTGGACATTCAAGAGGTGGTGAAGCTGTCGGACACGCAGCGATGTTTAACCAATTACCCCATTATCCCGATGATGCCTCCATCAAATTTGATTACAATTACAACATCAAATCGATTGTCGCTATTGCACCTGTAGATGGTCAGTACAAGCCTGGAGGCAGTAGAACGGCATTTAAGGATGTTGACTACTTTGTCATCCACGGAGCTCAAGATGCGGATGTGAGTTCTTATGCAGGCTCACAACAGTACGAACGCATCAAATTTAAAGACAGCTTGTATCATTTCAAGTCGGGACTTTATGTTTACGGCGCCAATCATGGCCAGTTTAATACAAGTTGGGGTAACAACGACTCCAGCAATCCATTTACTGGACTATTGAATCTAAAACAGCAGCTATCTAAGGAAGATCAAGAACAAATCGCAAAAGTCTACATTGGGTCCTTTTTAGATGTAACACTAAACGATAAAAAAGAATACTTACCCTTATTTATCGATGCCAGAAAAGGAAAAGACTGGCTTCCAGAAACCATTTATTTGAATCAGTTTGAGGACACCAATTTCAAACCCATTGCACATTTCGATGAAGATTTTGATGTGATTACCACCCACAATAAAGATGTCAAAATTAGCACAGAGAACCTCAAAGTTTGGCGGGAAGCAGAAATTCGATTGAAATGGGGCAACAAAGGCAGTCGGGCACTATTTGCCGGATGGAATTACGAATTAAAGAAAAACGATTCCATCTCTTCAGTACCAGATTCGCTCATCGCCAAGTATCGAATTGAGAATCCAACTATTGAAATTGATTCTTCCTCTGTGTTGGTTTTTTCTATGGCAGAATCTAAGGAATCTTCCAATCCCAAATCTTCTGGAAAATGGATCAATAAATCCGATAATGATGAGGATGAGGATGAAGATGAGGGTAAAGAAGGAGAAAAAGAAGAGGAAACCAAAAATGAAAATGAGGATGAAAAGGAGACAGCAAAACTAAGTAAAGAGGAAGAAGTGGAAGATGAAGAAGAGGATGACGAGAAGGAAAAGAAAGCCAAAGAACCCATTGATTTTAGCATTCAATTGATCGATTCAAAAGGACAAAAGGCTTCCCTTCCGATCAGTAGTTTCTCTGGCTTGCAACGATCGATTGAGGTTTCTTACTTAAAAACCGATTATATCACGGATGAAAAAGAATCTGAAAAGGTGTTTCAAACATTTTATTTCCCAATGGAAAGTTTTAGCAAAGCAAATCCCAATTTTGACATGACCACCCTACAAAAAATCGAATTTGTCTTTGACAAGTCCAAAAGTGGCGTTGTGGTCATTGACAATATCGGATTGATGAAAAAATTATAAAATCATCTTATGAGTGAAAAACAATATTTCTCTATAACCAGCCTGTTGATTCTCTTACTGGGCATCTCATGCCAATCCGATCCTTCCCTTAGTTTTGAAATTCCAGAAGAAGGATTTCAAGTGGTTCAACACCTTCCCAAGGAATCCAAAGAACGTCAAAACAATGTATTGTACTTGACACCCCGACCTATTAAGGTTAAGGAATTTGATTCTCCCGAATTAAATCGGTTTATTGATAGTATGTATGCCGTGATGCTTCGTACTGCAGGGGTGGGCATTGCTGCCAATCAATTGGGCAAACGTTTGCAGATCTTTATGATTGAAGCCAAAGTAGACAATCCGAGGTACCAAGTTTTAGGTCCAGTTGAAAAACAAATTTTCATCAACCCTATCATCACGAAGGTTTCGGAAAAACGGAAAAACTTTTGGCATGGTTGTTTGAGTGCCAAAGGCGAAAAAAGAGGAAATGTCGCCACTTTTGAATGGATCGAATACGAATGTATGAATCCGGATGGAAGCCTTCGAAAAGGTCGACTTGAAGGATTTGGCGCTGTGATTTTTCAACATGAATATAGGCACCTCATGAAAGGAACCTATATGGATCGCGCCAATCACTTTGAAGAGAGAAGTGCACTCAATCAAAAAATTGATTCAGGTGAACTCCCGTTTTTTGAATATGCCAAAGACACACTTCCATTATTGATCAAAGGCTATGAACTTGGAAAGAAGTTGGAGGATTATTAATAAAAAAATGAAAACTTGAATCAGGTGAAACAAATACTTCACGCCATTTTCGTCTTGTTCTTGGTAGTTCAGACGCACGGTCAACAAAACAACACTTTTACCAATCCCATCATTCCAGGTGGTCATCCAGATCCATCAATTTGCAAGGTTGGTGATACGTTCTACATTGTGAATTCAACCTTTGAATACTTCCCGGGACTACCTATTCACAGAAGCAAAGATTTAATCAATTGGGAATTAATTGGCTATGGCCTTCATAGGCCGGAACAGGTTAGTTCTGAAGTGAATTTGGTTGATGTACAATCCGATGGAGGGATTCATGCCCCAACCATGCGTTATCACAAAGGTACATTTTACATCATCACTACCAATGTTTACTATAATGCTAATTCGAAAAAGACGGATTTTGTCAACTTCATAATAACGGCAAAGAATCCTGCTGGACCTTGGTCAGAGCCGCATGTGTTGGATGGAGCTCCAGGTATTGACCCCGATATTTTTTTCGATGATGATGGAAGGGTTTGGTACGTCGGAACGCATTCACCCCAGAATCCAAATTTTGAAGGAGAAGGAGAAATTTGGTTGCAGGAAATCGACTTGATGAACTGGAAACTGAAAGGCAAACGCCATTACTTGTGGCGCGGAGCCTGCGGTGGTGTTTGGGTGGAAGGACCTCATATGTATAAAAGGGATAACCGATACTATTTGATGGTAGCAGAAGGCGGAACATCTTTTAACCATGCAGTGATGATCGCCGTGAGTGATAAAATTACTGGACCTTATGTATCCAATGACCGCAACCCCATTTTATCTACCCGACACCTTTCATATGACAATTGGGTGCATAGCACAGGTCACGGAGACTTGATCGAATTGGACGATGGTCGTTGGTATATGGTTGCCCTAGGGATCCGTGGTGACATTGATCGAGGTTCTAATATGGGCCGTGAAACACATTTGATCCCGGTGCAATGGGAACGTGAACCCTTTTGGTGGAAAGAAAAGAAATATGAATGGCCAGTCGTTGCTCCTTTGACAGGAAAAGTGGAACGGCAGGCTCCTGTGCCTTTTTTTGGCACTTCTCAGAAGCGAAATTTGGCCTTTTTGGATGACTTTGAAGATGAAACACTTAAACTTCAGTGGAATTTTAGAAGAGTTCCATTGAACAAAGTCTATTCCTTGACAGCGTCCAAAGGAAAACTTCGATTATACTCCAATTCCGAGGCGATTACCGAACGCGGACGAGCAAGTCTGATGGGATTCCGACAAACGGAAAGCGATTTTGCATATAGTATTGAGATGGAGTTCAATCCCAACAAAAACAATTCAGAAGCGGGAATTAGTTTGTTTCAAAAAGACGATAATTATTTTACCTTCACCATTATTCAAAAGAAAAATTCCAATTATTTACAATTAAAACTGGCGGAACCCAATCAAAAACCTGTCATTGTAAAACAGGAGAAATTGCCGAATTATAAGGGCAACATTCAATTCAAGCTAAGTTCTAAAAATCAAAGCTATTTGTTCTCCTATTCTTTGAATGGAAAAGAATTCACGGAGTTCCAAAAAACAAAATCGAACTATATTTTAAGTAAAAAATATACAGGAGCTTATCTTGGTGTTTATGCAACAGGCAATGGATTCAAAACCAAGGATTTTGCGGACTTCGACAACGCCAATTACATCGGATTTGAAAGGGAATAGAATTTACTACGGTCCTTACCCTAGGAAGCTTTATTGTATGATTTGGATTGCTCTTGTTTCATGATCTCGATCATTTCTTGAGGTGGAACAGTAATTTTTCGTTGTACCAAATCCAACCAAGCACCTTCGAGTTCTACCACACAAGATAGTTCGTCCATTGAATTGAAAATTTCATGCGAGATTTTAAACTTTCGAAAGTCTTCAGAAACGTAATCGATCTTACAATTGACGGTAATGATTTCGCTTAAATGAACTTCTTTGCGATAGTTCGAGGTGACCTTAAATACAACCGGGCCGATTTTTAGCTTTCTAAATTTTAAAAAGGAAAACCCCATACTATCAAAATAGGCAATTCGTACTTGATCTGTATAATCAACATAAGCTGTTTGTCGCATGTGCATATTAGGGTCTACATCTGCCCATCGCACTTCAAATTGTTTTTCAAAATATTTCATTGAAAAGGTTTTTTTATTAATCTAAGTTCTGTTTTAGAACTCAAATATATAAAATTAAGTTCTAAAAAAGAACTCTGATTAAAATTTTATATATTTAACCTATGGAAAAAGACTCGCCTTCGGCCCATTCAAGAGACATTTGTCCAGTAATCAAGTCCCTTCAGGAGATTGGTGATAAATGGATCTTACTTATTTTGAGAGAAAGCTTTTTTGGAGTCAAAAAATTTGATGATTATCAAGCAAGCCTTAATATTTCTCGCTCTGTTTTAACAAAAAAGCTCTCGCAAATGGTTGACTACAACCTGCTTGAGAAAAGTATTTATAAAGCCGAAAATCAAAGAGGACGAAATGAATACCTGCTTACCAAAAAAGGAAAAGAATTATTACCTTTTGTGGCCTCATTAATTGATTGGGGAAATAAATATCAAGTAAAAAATGGAGAAGAAACCATAGAACTCATCGATAGTTCCAATTCAAAACCCATACATTTAAGTCTCGAAAATGAACTCGGTGAAAAAGTTCGGTTCAGGCAATTAAATGTCAAAAAAATTATCAAGCCCGAGAGCAAGTAACTTTTTATCCGCACCAGAACAATACAACTTAACCAAATGAGAATTACCAACATCCTTTTCGTCCTTGTCGCTACCCTATTACTAAGTTGCGCCAATAATGCTAAAAAAACGGTTACCAAAACTTCCAACGATTATGAAGACCTAGTGGCCTTATTCAAAGAGTGGCGCAGTTTTGAAAATCCGCCTAAACTAAACGGAGCTCCCGATTACACCAAAGCCACCTTTGCCAAGAGGCAACCAACTTTTAAGCAATTACAACAAAAACTTCAAAGTATTGACACGACCAATTGGCCCGTTGAGAACAAAGTTGATTGGATGATTGTTTGGGCAGAGATGAATGGCTATGATTTTAACCATCGTATCCTTCAACCTTGGACTCGCGATCCTGCCTTTTACAAGACCGTTTGGACCTACAAAAGTGATGTGCCCGCACATGAGGGGCCAACCCATCATGGAACCACAGAACTTTGGACCTATGAATTTCCTTTGTCTGATTCAGAAAGAAATCGATTCATGAATGACTTAAAAGTAATTCAACCTTTGAACAATCAGGCCAAAAAAAACTTGACTGGAAATGCCAGAGATTTATGGATCGCTGGTATTCGAGATATTGAGACGCAAGCCACGGTTTTAGAGAGTATAAAAAGTAAAAAAGGAGTTTCAAACGATTCAGAATTACTTGCTTTGATTGATGAGGCTATTGCCTCGACCAAGGATTTGGCGGAATGGCTAAAAGAGGAAGCGAAAACAAAAACCGGTCCTTCTGGAATCGGAAAAGAAAACTACACTTGGTATTTGCAAAATGTACATTTGGTTCCGCTAAGTTGGGAAGATGAAGTTATGATTTTAAAAAGGGAATTGGCTAGAGCTTGGTCTTCTCTAAAACTCGAAGAGCATCGCAATCGAAGTATCCCACAATTAAAGGACGCTGATTCTCCTGAGGCCTATGACAAGATGGCTGATGAAGCCGCTAAAAGCATGATGGAATTTCTCGAAAAACAAGATATTTTGACCATGAAACCTTATTTAGAGCCTGCCTTGCGAGCTCAGTTGGGTGAATTTATTCCGAAAGAAAAACGTAACTTTTTTAGAATTGGTCAGCACTTCGATCCACGACCCTTGTTTGCTCATTTTTACCATTGGTTCGAATTGGCCCGAATGGAAAATGAACCTCATAAAAGTGAAATCAGAAGAGGACCATTGTTGTATAACATTTTCGACTCTAGAAATGAAGGTACTGCCACAGCTGTAGAAGAAATGTTTATGCAAGCGGGATGGTTTGATGACAGTCCCAGAACCAAAGAAATTGTATACATCATGATTGCCCAACGAGCCGCTAGAGGATTGGGATCATTATATGCACATGCCAATGAAATGACCATGGAAGAGGCCGGTGGTATCCACAGCGAATACACTCCAAGAGGCTGGATGAAGACCGAGAAAGAGCTGCTCATTTTTGAACAACACTTGTATTTACGTCAGCCTGGTTATGGTACTAGCTATATAACTGGAAAATATTTACTGGAAAATACCATGGCAGAATATACAAGATTGTTAGAATTGGAGGGAAAGACCTTCGTTCCTAAGAATTTCTTTGACACCTTGAACAGCATTGGAAACATTCCGATTTCCCTAGGACACTGGGAGATGACTGGGCTGAATGAATTAGAAGGTTTACTTGATAATTAATCTTTGTTGATGTAATCCACAATACTTCCTCGAATGAACTACGAGCAAAAAATGCAACGTTTTGCCAATTGTTACCCAAGAGTTTCTGACGTTGCTCAGAAGGCTCAACAACGAATTCCGAAAGTTGCCTGGGAGTATCTAGATTCTGGAACTGGGAGGGAGGATTTACTACAAAGAAACATATTGAGTTTCCAAGACTTACGATTTGTACCTCAATTCTGTAAAGGCGAATTTAACGCTGATATCAGCACCACTTTATTTGGTAAGACCTACGCTGCACCCATTGGAATTGCTCCGGTTGGACTAACTGGATTGATGTGGCCCAAAGTAGAGCAATATTTGGCTACAACGGGTAATCGAATGAACATCCCTTTTTGTTTGAGTACGGTAGCCACCGAAACTCCAGAAACAATTGGGCTCTTGGTGGGAGAAAATGGCTGGTTTCAACTCTATCCACCAAAGGATATGGACGTTTGCAATTCTTTATTGGATAGAGCTCAACAAGCCGGATTTTCAACGTTGGTCATCACGGCAGATGTGCCCATGGCAAGTCGCCGAGAACGCAGTAAAAAAGCAGGACTGGCTGTTCCGCCTAAAATCACTCCGAAACTGATTTGGGACGGAATAACACATCCGTCTTGGGCCTGGAAAACGATCAAACGTGGACTTCCAAGACTGCGTACAGTTGAACATTACACCAATACAAAAGACATGAAATTCACTAGTGGATTTGTAGGGAATCGACTAGGCGGAACTTTGGATTGGGACTACTGTAAACGGGTGAAAGAACGCTGGAAAGGACCGGTTGTTCTGAAAGGAATCTTACATCCCGAAGATGCAGAGAAAGTCGTTGAAATCGGGCTGGATGGTGTTTATGTCTCCAACCATGGTGGACGACAATTCGATGGTGCCATCACCGCCTTTGAGGCATTGCCAGAAATTGTAAAAGTCATCAAAGGCAGAATCCCTGTCCTCTTTGACAGCGGAATCCGATCTGGATTGGATGCAATGAAAGCCCTTTATTTGGGTGCAGATTTTGTCCTAGCTGGTCGACCTTTTGTAATGGGTGTATCAGCACTTGATAAATTAGGAGGAGATTACATTGCGCATATTTTCATAGACGATCTTAAAAACAACATGGTGCAAGTTGGGGCAAAAAACCTACAAGAACTTCGCCAAGCAGATGTATTCAAAGCCTAAGATTTTCGTTCTTCTCATTACACCGATTTCGTAGATTTATCTATCAAATACATTCATTTTTTCGTCATTATCCTGTATCTTGCATAGAGCTTCAAAACATTCATAACTCGAAAAAACAGTACCGTCGTCAACAGCGGTAAAATCAATAAGAAAACCAAAAAGAAGAATGAAGTTAGCCGATTATTCTTACGATTTACCTGAATTTCGAATTGCCAAGCATCCACCCGAAGAACGTGGAACCTCCAAGTTATTAATTTACAATCAAGGAAACATTGGGCATCACAATTTTGGGGATATTTCACAAGAATTACCCAAAGATGCAACCCTGGTATTCAACGATACCAAAGTAATTCCCGCTCGTATCATCATGCATCGCGATACCGGGGCACGGATTGAAATTTTTCTATTGGAACCCTTGCGTCCGTCCACTTCTCATGAGGTAATCATGACTAGCGAAAAAACATGTACCTGGAAGTGTATGATAGGGAATGCTCGAAAATGGAAGGAAAATACCACCTTATCTCACCCAACGCTAAATTTTACAGCAACTAGAACTGGTAAGGACGAAGTTACCTTTCATTGGGAAGAATTTAGTTTTAGTGAACTTTTGGAAGAAATTGGCAAAATTCCCCTTCCACCCTACATTCATCGGGATGTAGAAGAAGAAGATAAAGATCGTTACCAAACCGTCTACTCGAAAATGAACGGAGCGGTTGCTGCACCGACCGCAGGATTGCATTTTACTGAAAAAATAATATCGGATTTACGCGAAAAAGGGGTTCATACGGAATATCTGACACTACACGTTTCGGCGGGGACTTTTCAACCCATCAAAACAGATAATATTACGGAACATCCCATGCATAACGAGCAGGTATGGATTCAAAAAGAGACGATTGAAAAACTGATTGCTTCAACACAAACCATTGCGGTAGGTACCACATCCATGCGTACGTTAGAAAGTTTGTATTGGTTCGGAGTTCGCCTTGAACAAGGAATTGAAGAATTTTACATCAAACAAACCGATCCATATACCTTCAGTGCTGTGGATAAAAGGAAGGCTCTTCAAAATGTGCTGGACTTTATGAATAATAAAGGCATCAATCAACTGGGTGGACAAACTGAAATTTTCTTGTATCCAGGATATCAGTTCAAAATCTGTGAGGGATTGATTACCAATTACCACATGCCGAATTCGACCCTAATACTTTTAATCGCTGCCTTCATCGGCGATGATTGGCGAAAGGTTTACCAAGAGGCCCTAGACAATGATTATAAGTTTTTGAGCTACGGAGACAGTTCATTGCTCATCCCAAAATCAAACAACTAAAAACAACCAAAAATAAAAGCTGAAATGATTACCAAAGAATTGATTGAGAAAGAAGGATTGCAAAACATCCAATCAGAATTCCACGAGTTGGTGGGACTGTTTAAGGAGATGCTTATCTCCATCGATGAAGTTGCGTTGGCTGAAGCCCTTCCTTTTAATAATGAAGTAAAAGAACGAAATAGATCGCTGTCAAATGACAAGTTAACCCAAGCCATTGGGATGTGTTTCGAGCTACTAAATTTAGCCGAAGAGAAAGCAGCCACCCAATACCGACGCAAAGCTGAGACCCAATTTGGGTTGGAATCCACACGTGGTTCTTGGGGTGAAACCTTATCTAGTTGGAAAAAAGAAGGACTTGAAGAGAAGAAGATTGTTGAGACCTTACGTGCTGTAAAAGTAATGCCAGTTCTAACAGCACACCCAACGGAAGCAAAGCGATTAACCGTACTCGATATTCACCGCGAACTGTACCTGTTACTCGTAAAAAAAGGAAATCCGAATTGGTCGACCTCCGAACAATTAGGGATCAAAAACGAGATCATCTCAGTCATGGAACGCTGGTGGCGAACAGGTGAAATTTACCTACAAAAACCGCGATTGGAAGATGAGCGAAACAATCTCATGCATTACTTTGTGAATGTCTTTCCAGAAGCCGTTAAACTGACCGATCAACGATTGACCGATGCCTGGATTTCACAAGGGTTTAATCCAGAAGCTTTGGAATGGCCCGAAGACTTTCCTGTAATTCAATTGGGAAGCTGGGTTGGTGGCGATCGTGACGGACATCCTTTTGTGACTCCAGAATTCACGGCATCCACCCTGCAAAAACATCGTCAGGCCTCCTTAAAAATGATCAAAGAACGGTTGTTTGAATTGGCTTCTAAATTGAGCTTTTCTATTTACCAAAATACCGTGCCTCAACATCTTTTGGATCGAATTCAAGAACAGGCGAACTTCTTTGGAAAAGCCGGACAAAAAGCCTTGGATAGAAATCCTTCGGAGCCCTTGAGACAGTTCATGAATTTATTGCTGCTTCGATTGGAAAATACAATTACCGAAAATCAAGATTTCGGTGAAGCTGGATTCTATGCCGATGCCAATGAGCTCGCCTCGGAGTTGAAATACTTACGAGAAGTATTGATTGAAATGGACTCCGAAAGACTCGCAAAGCAATGGTTGTTTCCTATTGAGCGATTGATTCAATGCTTCGGATTTCATTTGGCAAAACTAGATATTAGAAACAATAGTGCTTATCATGAAAAAGCCATCTCGCAAATTCTAACAGCATCAGGATATTCGGATACAGATTATGCCTCCTGGGATGAAGAAAAGCGTTTGAAATTCATCAACGATGAATTAGCATCCAATCGTCCTTTCTTGGTAGAGGGAACCTCTTGCGGATTGGAAGCCGACAATGTATTGGGTTATTTTAAAGTGGTAAAAGAGTATATCGATGCCTACGGGAGCGCTGGTATTGGCTCTGTAATTGTGAGCATGACAAGAAGTTTGAGCGACTTGCTTTTGGTGTATTTATTTTTGCGAGAAGTCGGATTGAAAGATGCAGAACTTCCTGTAGTACCACTGCTAGAAACCATTGATGACCTCATTGCTGGACCAGAAATTCTCACCTCCTTTTTGGAGCATCCAATCGTGAAAAAGCAACGTGAAAAATCTAGTGATTTCGCACAGGAAGTCATGTTGGGATATAGTGATAGTAACAAAGATGGCGGAATTCTAACGAGTAGATGGAGCATTTATAAGGCGGAAGAAAACCTTACTGAGGTAGGCGATAAACTCGGAGTAAAGATATTCTTCTTCCATGGTCGAGGCGGTACCATTAGTCGCGGTGGAGGTAAGATTCACCGTTTCTTAGATAGTATGCCTGCCGGATCCATGAACGGATTGATAAAAATGACCATCCAGGGAGAAACCATTGCCAACCAATTTGCGAACAGACTCACAGCTACCTATAATCTCGAAATGTTTGTGGCAGGAACAGCTCGCC